>Ga0181563_10002925_pt1 | contig 16462 bp, 19 predicted proteins | sample 011ome_25_FD_133759 | JGI IMG/M metagenome (GOLD analysis project Ga0181563, IMG submission 133759) | Coastal salt marsh microbial communities from the Groves Creek Marsh, Skidaway Island, Georgia - 011512CT metaG (megahit assembly) | ecosystem: Environmental > Aquatic > Marine > Intertidal...
ATTAAACAAAAAGTAAAATTGCAGAGGAATTTGATATCGCGCACATAAACCAGTCAGGTCTGCGATCGAGCGAGTAAACATTCCTGCGCATTGCCCTCCATACATAGGGACTGCTAGGAAGATTTTTTGCTTCCTTAATTCTTCGACTGGTACATTGATTTCCATACTATACTCCCATTGCTTTCAATTTTTTAAGTTTGCGATTAATGTTCTTAGACTTTCTTTTTGCCTGAGTTAAATGATATGGATTCGCTCTTGACAAATAATCAATCCCATTCAAATGATCCAACTCATGTAGATAACATCTTGCTATAATATCGTTGAACCTCATCGTCTTCATTTCACCGTTCTCGTCGAAAAATTTTGCTCTGATCTCTGACGGTCTTCTAATCTTAACGTATAAAGATGGGAATGTCAAGCAACCTTCAGTAATTACTTTCATTTCTTCTGAAGCATAAGTGATTTCTGGATTGAAGCAAACAACTTTTTCCGGTTCAGTATTCATCACGAACACTCTGTACGGTAGACCAATCTGATTCGCAGAAAGACCAAGACCCCTGTAGTGAACAAGGTTTTCGATCATTGTTTCTGTTAGTTCTTTAGGATCTATCGGAGGATTTTGAAAGTCGAATGGTTCAAGATTCGTCTTCAGAAGTTGATGGTCCTGGGGTATAAGGTTCATAATCATATGCGGTTTCCACCTCAATCACTTTAAATTCATCGTCATCTTTGTTTAACTCTTTGCGAGCATAGTGTGTCGCAGTTTCTTTATCCATGAATAATTTTAGAACTTTTTTAGTACGACTCAATTTCATATCAATCACATCAAAGAACCTTTCTTGACTCTGTTCTCGAATGGTTGTAATAATTTTGTACGGCATCATAATCTCCTAAGCAGCAATTTGTGAGAAATTCTTTATCTTCTCAAACTTGATATTTGAATGAAATTTGTCAAACAGTTGATCGCCCTTATGACTAATCACAAAGACGTTCGTGTCTTTATTTAGATCAGTGATAATCTTTAAGAACTCATCTGTACCTGTGGTATCTAGGGAACTGTCGAACACTTCATCCATAATCAATAAGTTGGTTGTTGAAGAGTTTCGCAGTTTTGCTACTGCTCTCCAAGTGAATAGCAATGCTAAGTCAATACGCATCTTCTCGCCTTCAGAGAATGATTCGTATGTAAACTCATCCCGAAACCGCGACTTAATTTTCTCATCAAAGTTTTCATCAAGTTCAAACTGTACAAAGAAGTCCATCGCGGCAAGGTATTTATTCATCAATTTATTAATGATAGGAACATACTGTCGAATAATTTTGGTTTTAATACCGCCATCTTTAAGTAGTGAGTTGGCGATATCATACTGTTCTTTTTTGACCAACAGGTCTTTGTGTGACTCTTTCTTTTCTCCTAGTTCGCCTCTCAGCTTCTCCAGTTTTTCCGTGGAGTTATCATCTATATCAGCGGCGACTTCTTCTTTTAACTTTGCTTGCAGGTCCTTCACGGATCTCATGGAGTGAGTTAAACTACTATTCAGAGAGATAATTTCATTATTGATAGTAGAGATCTGATTTTGTATCTCAGAAATTTCTGACATCCTAGTTCGTATAATTTTATACTGCTCTGATGCTTTTTCTAATCCTTCTTCTAACTCTTCTTTCTTAAATTTCTGCCCTTCAACATGGTGTAACACAAACTGCGAATCAAGGTCTTGTTTGCAAGTTGGACACTCATCGTTGTTACAGAAAAACTCAATTTCTTTTTCAACAGTGTTTAGTTTATGTTTGAGTTGATAACTGTACTTGTCCATTTTCTTAATCTTTTCATCAATTGATTCTTTGTCAAGTACAGAGTTTTGTAGGTCAGTTATCTGTTGATTCTTTTGTTCTATCTCGGCGACTGTGTTTTTTGCTTCAGAAGTAATCTCATCAATTTTCTCTTCAATTGATTCACGGTTCAATCGCTTCATTGATTGAACTTCGTTGAGATGTTTACGAGTCAATTCAATTTTTTGCTCTAGCATTTCAATGTCGTGTTTGTTGTCATTGATTTGCTCTTTGTTCTTAGATATCTTATCTTTCAGTAAAACATTCATCTTAGTGAAGATTTCAATGTCAAGTAAATCTTCGATCACCGTTCGGCGTTCATATGGTTTTAACTGCATAAATGGTACGAAGTTCGCTGAACCAATTACCACTATCTGCCCGAAAGATTTGTGATTTAGTTTGAGAATATTTTTCTCAAGATATTCTTGATATTCGCGAATACTAGCGTTCTGATCTATTAGAGTGCCGTCACAAAATATCTCAAAGACAGCAGGTTTAATCCCTCGTCTTATCAGATACTGTTTATTCTTGACTAGGAACTCAATCTCAACTAAACAGTTCTTATTGGTGATGCTGTTAATCAACTGTGGTTTGTTGATGTTGCGATATGGTTTACCATACAGAGCAAACGAGATGGCATCTAGCATTGTTGATTTGCCAGCACCGTTCTCGCCGACAACCAGCGTTGACGGAGATCTGTTTAGTTTGACTTCTGTAAATTGATTACCTGTCGACAGAAAGTTCTGCCAGCGCACTGACTTAAAATGTAAACTCATTCAACACTCAACGCATCATGATATAATTCATAGAATAAATTTTCAACTGGTCTCGGATTATCCAGATTCAAGTTGCCGATGTACTTCTTAATAATTGAAACAGTGTCCTCTGCCTCATCTATTATATCTGAGTCATCTTCAATGTCAAGATTAAAGTTGTCTTCAACAACTTGCAAGTGAGCAGGTAGTTGTAGATTCAGTTTATCTACAAACACGTCGAACAGGTATGGGTTGTTCTTTTGCTTGACAACAACTTTCACATACGTGTCTTTGATGTAAGAAAAATCTTGATCTAAAATTTCTTGCTCGCCTTTTTCAGTGTCGTCATAGAATACCTTATAGAACATTCTATACGGATTCTTCACATATGTCAAGCTCTTTTCTTCAGTATCGAAAATATGAAATCCTCGGTCGTCGTTGTAATCTGACCAAGTCATCTCATAAGGCGAACCAAGGTAATGTACATTGTCTTTCGAAGACTTATGATGAAAGTGCCCTGAGCAAACCAGATCAAACTTTTCAAACACTTTATGTGAAAGTCCATGATCATTGACTGCGCCGCGATACATCTCAAACCCAGCGAGTTCTAGGTGCGACATCATCACTGATGTATTCGCTTGATGCGCTGCCTCCATGCACGAGTCATAGTTCTCGTTATTAATCCAAGGCATCATGAGTATATCAAGACCACCAATATTGGCAACCGTTGGTTCATCATAGACATGCATATTTGGATACTCGCCGAGCAAAAGTCCAGGAGCATTGACTCGATTCGTGTTCTTAAAGTAGATATCGTGATTACCTATGACGCAATGTAACTCAATATTCCGTCTAGCAATTTCGTCAAACCAATAATCACGGCAACGACCAAGAGTATCAAAATTAACATACTTCCGGCGATCGAATATGTCACCAAGCTCAATAATGGTATTAATACCTTGTTCTTCAAGATATGGGAAAAAGAATTCTTTGTAGAACTTAGCAAAGAAGTCATGGAAGTGTAATGAGTCATTTCGAACTCCAAAGTGCTGGTCTGTGATTAAAGCAATCTTCATACTATATTATTCCTCAACAAATTTTTCAATTCCTTTCGGTTTAACTGTTGCAGGTTTTTTCTTTTCATACTTCTCAAGAATCGGAATCATTTTTTCGTTAGCAATATCAAAGTTAGCAAACGGATCGCCTTCTTCTTCGGAAAGATTACACTCTAACATAAATGATTCAAGAGACTTATATTTAATATAAGTTTGCTTCTTTTCTTTTTCAATGCGCCGAAGAAATGCATACCAAACGATCTGAGTAAAATAGGCGAAAGGGTTCTTAGACTTATCAGGGTTAAAACTGTGGACTGCGTTTACACAATTCTCAATCGCATCAGAAACCATTTCATCCTTGTAAGTATATCCAACAAAGTTGCCCTTGTTAGACAATTTAGTTGCAATCAGAATAAATGCTTCGCCGATCTTATTAGGTATCCTTGGCGTTGGTTTTTCCTCTGCCTCTGCTGCTTTACAAGAATCTCTATACTCTACTAGAAGTTGATAAAATTCTTTGTTGTTAATATACTCTGCCATGATATAATCCTTATTGTATCGTTGTATTACTTGAAAACTTTTCTGCCATTGCCAAAATTAATTCTTCCTGCTCTTGCATTTCTTCTACAGTATCATAATCATAATCATAATTTATTAAAGCATCCATCATACTGTTATCTTGCTTGTCAAAAGCACGAGAATAGTTCTCTTTTATTTTGACAATTGTTTTTTCAAAATAATTAACCAACGTTGGTACTGGGTCATAAAATGTGTGCGATATATCTTCGCGTTTAAAGTAAACATCAAAACTTCTGCTGACCGCGCAGTACTTCATTAACATGATAGAAGGATATCCAGCAGTATCTTTAAATCCATATCTTAAAATACAAGCATCGGCCAAGTCAATACCTCTTTCTCGTTCGTTGAGTAATATTCCTATTACATCAGTACCATCTTTTAATCGGATCACTACATGTTGCATTATTCGATGCCTACTTTATAAAATTTGTAATCGAACTTTTCTTCATCGTAAACTTTGACGCGCTCTAGTAAGTGTCTCATAGTAAAGTTTAGTTTCTTTCGCCAAGTCAAATCGTCAGCGATGTCATATAAAGTTGCTCTATCCTTTGTAGTAGATTTACGCAATGCTCTGCCTATTGACTGTAGATTGCGAATCTTAGATTTAGAAGGAGAGGCAAAGATAACAGAATGTAAGTTTCGTATGTTGACGCCAGTTGAGAAAGTGCCATAACTTGCCACGATAATAGCATCTGTTTCGTTCTCAACAATATGCCTGATTTGATCTCTCTCTTCACCACCCACGCCTCCGTGTACAAAAAATACATGCCTATCACCAGCGGCATCCTTTATCATATTATAAAGCAGTTTGCCGTGTTTGTCAACGTATTGAAACAATAAAAGAGTGTTGCCTTCTAAAGATAGAGAAAGGTTTTTAATAAATTTATTTCTGCCTTCGTGCGATACTAAGAAGTCAATCTCGTTTTGATATGTCAGTCCGTTGATAGTTTTTTTATTTTCATCAGAATAACCGAGAGAAAGAATCTTAATACCAAAGTCTGCAAGATGTTCTTCGTCCATCAGTTTCTTCGTGGTAGTCACTTGATTGACTGGACCAAATAAACCTTCAAGTACCAACTTATGCGTTTTCGTACCATCCAGAGTTCCTGTGAACCCATAGCGATACTTACAGTCAGAAAGTTTACCCATGATGTTTGATAGTGACTTCGACTTAAACAGGTGCGCCTCGTCACCAATTACCACGTCAAATTTATCAAACCATTTCTTAGGGAGTTTGTAGATAGACTGCCATGTAGTAATAACAACTGGTTTGTCAGTTTCCTTGTCTTGCCCTGAGAAAACTTTATGGCAATATTTGTCTGACTTAAAACCATAGTCGGCGAAGTCAGAATACATTTGATGTACGAGAGTTGTGGTAGGAACAATGATCAGCGTTTGCTTTAAATGATACCGAAGTATCATGTATATAATAAACGATTTGCCAGATGCAGTGGGAGAAAGAAATAGACCACGAGAGTAACGTACTGCGTCAACGAAAGCAGCGATCTGATAATCTCTTGGTTCAAGTGTAAACTTTTGTTCTTTAAGAAACTCTTTAGCTTCGACAATAGAGTAATTGACCGCAGAATTATCGTACTTGTATTCATAGGTGTATCCTCGCTCCTTGGCGAAATGCTCGACATATTTTTCTAGTCCAGCATAGATTGTACCATTCATAGCATTATACAATCTCACCTTTCCGTCCCATGCCTTGCACTTATACGCTGGCATGAACTTATATCCAGGAACAAAGAATGTGAAGAAGTCAGAAATTTCTTTCATAATACCCATGTCATCCATCGTGACGCGGATATAAACTTCGTTCACTTTGTCAATTACAATATCTGTCATAAACCTGCTTGCATTCTCTTAAAGTCTATCGCTGACTTTACATGCCATCCCAAATTACTGATGGTCTTAATAATGGATTCAAGTACATCAATTTTTTCTTGCTGATAAGCAACACGCAGGTTCATTGAAATAATATCTGAGTCGCCGTCAAGATACATACCAACATCTGAGCGAAGTATCTTGCCCTTTGCTGGTAGTTTCCATCCGCGTTCAATTTGGTCTTGCGTTGGACCATCTGTATAAAACTCGTACTTCTCGAGTTTCAATACCTTTGCTTCTGATTCTAATTTTCTTAGAACCAGTTTTTCTTTAGATAAAATTTCATAATATTTATGATGCATTTTCGCGATACTTAAAGCAGTGCCGTCTAACTCTATCTGATCAAGTTGCGAGTCTTTTGCCCATGCTTCATGTATTTCTTCAAGTTTCATAGATGCTCCTTCCCTATAGAACAACTATTATACTATACAATTAGACGGATTTAAAGGTATAATTCTGAAATCTAAAAGAAGCAGTTGCTTCAATATAGTCAATGTTGGTGTCTCGAGTATCTAGCGTGATAGGCGAAAGACTAAGAGGGAACAAATCTGTAATGGTAATTTGAATGTTTGGATTCATTGCGCTAGATAAAATAGTAAGAGTAGCATCAGAGAATATTCCTTCGCCAGATGCATCTGTAACATCTCTAATCGCTTTGTGTTGACCATAATTATCAGGGAAACCAATGGCAGTAATCCAGTCAAAAATTTCCAAATAGTTTGTCATATCTTCATTAATCTTAAACGTGACTTCAAGTTCGCCGTACTCAATATGATCTCCATACATAGGAACTTTCTTTAAGGGATTGGGTATATCGAAAGTGCCCAGAGTAATTCCTGGAAGAACGATTGATTGAATAAAGAAATGCATGTCTGGGGTTTTTCGGATTGAAAAATCGAACCCGACAGGTGATAGCATATTTTTGTTTAGAGGATCCGTCATGATTACCCTATCATAAGACTTTTAATTGGTTCGCCGAAAGTAGCAACAATTGCTGATAGACCAGCAGTGCCTAGTATTGTTAACACCAACCATTTGGTTTTAAAATCATCAACAGCAATTTTAAACCCTATGAATTCGTTACCAAGAACTCTCAGACTCATTTCAAATGTACTTTGCTTATCTTCCATAGTATGTTCTCAGGGGTTGTTATTGTATTTATATACCTTCAAAAGCGACTATTTGATTGTAACGAATAATTTCACTTTTGTCAAGCCAAAAAAAGAGAGGACCGAAGTCCTCTCCAAAAATGTCCTTACGGATCTTTTTATTATAGCAAGTTAGCAACTACTGTACGACGGTAGTAGACGTTAGAGTCTTCAGTCAACGTACCAGCAGTAGAACCAGAACCAGTGTGGAAAGGATTAGCGACCATGCCGTAGCGAGTCTTGAATCCAATCTTTGGCTGGAAAGAGTCTTGATCAACAGCACGTACCATCTGCAGAGGTACATATGGGCAGTAGAAGATACCAGCGTCGAATGCGTTAGAACCCTTGTAACCAACAGTCATGTAGTTGCCAGTTGTATAAGGATCGATGTATACGCGATAACGACCGTTCAGTACACCAGCGAAAGTGTTACCAGTGTCATCTACTTGGAGGCTGTTGCTGTTAAGAGCAGGAGTATAATCCAGAACACCTGCCATCTGAAGTGCAGAAGCAACGTCAGAAGAACAGATCAGGATGTTACCCTTGCCGCGACGAGTTGCCTTGGCGATACCATTTGCTTCGCGCTCGATGTGGAACATCAAACCCTTGTACTTCTCAACAGACCAACGACCATTGGCGTCAACGTCAAGGTCAAACTTACCAGAAGTTGTAGTGCCAGCAGCAGAACCAACCTTAGCAGTTACGTTGATAGTACGAACAACTTCGCGGTTGATTTCAGCAAGAATCTCAGCAGCAAGAATGTTGCTCAGTTCTGCTTCAGCGTCAAGACCGTGTACTGCTTTCAAGTCTTGAGCAAGTTCAAGCGAGTAGTCCGCTTTCAGTGCACGTGACTTGGCAGTTACAGTTACCTTGTCGATGCTAAATGCCATCTCGGAAAAAGCACTGTTACCAGTAGTACCCATTGCTTCTGCTTGAGCAGTTGACATACCTTGAGCGTAGTTGTACACGCCGTTGGCAGCAAGATCGCCGTCAGTGTCAGAATCAAAAGAAGTACCAAGGTGCTGGTCACCAATAGTATTGGCACCGCCAACAACAGTAGAGTGTGAAGTATCTGCTTCGTCGAAGAATGCTTCAGTGCCACCCTGGCTAGTATAGCGTGACTTCATAGCGAAGATCAGGCCAGTAGGACCAGTCATTGGTTGAACACCACAAACGTCATATGCCATCAGATTTGGCATAGCGCGACGAACGAGAGAGATCAGTACTGGGTCAAAACCTTTGATGTTACCAGCAACTGCACCCATACCAGCGCCAACAGCGTTAGTAGGGATATCGTCTTCTGACAACAGACTTTGATTAGCACCAACTTCAGCGTTTTCACGCAAAGCACGCTCGGTGTTCTCGAGGATCATAGCAGTTACCATCTCGCGATGAGAATCTGCAATTTTTGGAAGGTCAGGGTGCTCGACCACTGGCTTCCACTTGTTTCGGATTTGTTCGTTAAGATTCATGTGTAAATTCTCCTAATTGGGCGTTTTACGTTATATTTATAAGAAATTACTTCTTAATAGTTTTAGAAATTGCGTTAAAGTAACCTTTCATTTCCTCAGGAATCATCTGCTCTTGTTCAGGTTCATCATTAGAACCTACAGAATCTTCTTCGGTAATCAAGCCAGTCGTTTCAGATTCAGGACTTTCAGAGAAGTACTGCTTCTTCACGATTTCAAGTTTCTGAGTGTACTCATCAATTGAGTCATACTCCATGCTTTCAGTAAGCGATCGGAGTTTCTCAACCTGAGTATCAGCGAGACCTTCTGAAACATCATCAAATGCTGCTTCAACCTGCGATTCGCTGATCACTTTGTTCAGTTTCACATTTTCTGCTTCAACTGACTCGAGTGATTCTTCAAGTTCGGCAACACGAGACTCAAGTTCGCCGATCATGTCAACCTTCTCTTCTGGTACTTCTACAAAGTTCTCAGCGAAAAGATTCTTTAGACCGTCAATGAATTGCTCGGTTGCTTCTACGCGGAAGTTGTTGGCGATGGCAACTTCATTCTTCTCCATCCACTTCTCAACAACATAGTCCATATAATTGTTAACTTGCTGGTGAAGTTCGTCGAGAGATTCAGTAACCTGCTCTTCCAACTTCGCATCAAACTCTTCTTCAAGACGAGCAACTTCAAGTACAACGCGATTCTGTACTGCTGCTTCAAAAAGAGTAGATGCTTCGGTTTTGAATTCTTCAGAAAGATCTTCTTGCTCGCCGAACAGTTCTTGAACATCTTCTTTCATGGCACCAGTTGATGGTGAAGGAGCAGTAACGCCACCCTTCATAGCAACAGATGCTGCATTCTTAGCAGATGTATCTGGAACAGTTTCGTCCTCTTTACCAACTTGGGCAAGAGTTTTGGTCAAGAAAGAAGAAAGATCTTCTTTTTTCATACCTGCGAAAATACCCATCATCTGTGATAGCATAGATGACTTCGTAGTGTTTTGAGGTTTCAGAGTTGCTTCCGCTGATGCTTCTTCAAGAGAAACTTCGTTCTCAACAACTTCTTCCACCTGAGTATTCATTTCATCAGACATTAGTTATACTCCTTCGGTGTTTAAACTATATTTATATAATCTCAATTTTCAGAGATTTCGTTAATAAATTTCTGGAAAAGTTGAAGTTTGCGTTGCTCATTGAGTTTCTTTGCACGGGCAGACTTTTCAATCTCTCGCTCAATCTCCTCAACTTGCATGGCAATATACTTACCATTATCCCAAACCCACTCAACTCCTTCCATGATACCATTGACAAAAGCATCAGGTGCGGAAGGATCAGCAACAATATCCGCTGCAGTAGCAAGACGGAAATCGTTTTGTACTTCCATCACTCCATCTTTACCCTCTTTTAAAGAACCCATACCACGCGACGAAACGCCAAGTTGTGCTCCATCAGAAAGTAAACCTTTTACAATTTCACCCATCGGTGTAGAAGAAATCTTCGCCCGACCAATGAAATTGTCGCCTTCTCGGCGCAATTCTGTAATAATATGAGATACGCGATCCAAGTTAATTGATGGTCCATTTGGATGACCAAGTTCGCCATAGGCGCGACCCTTATCCACTGACTCTTTAATATAGCGACCAACTTCGCGCTCGAGAGTTTCAGTGCTGTAGCGACGACCGTTGCGATTTGGGATATTGCCCTGCATGAAAATGCCTTCAATGAAAACATTTTTCTTGCCGTCTTCTACTGCTTCTTCAATAACTTGAATAGACTCATTTAATTCTGTGATTAGTTTCATGTTTAGTACCTTATGATATTGTGAACGCGACTGATGTTGCTTTCACGTCTACCGATGAACTTAACTCTTCAGCAGGTTGCTTGACTACGAAAGTGATAGAACCAGTTGGCATTGTAAAACTGCCGCCTGTAGTTTCGTTTGTAATTAACGCAGCGCCAGCATTGCTGTTATAAACACGAACGCAACTAGCAGAACTAACAGTACTATTTGCATTCAATGTAATCTCTGCTGATAATGGTTTGACAATCATTTTTATTACCTTTTATTCGTTGTCTACTAAAATAAGATCGAATGTAGAACTCACTTGTGTTGCTTGCCCTGCGACTACATCAACCTTCAAATCAGTTTTTTCATCAAACTTCAATGGAACTGGGTATTCAATTGATAAACTTTGACCCCCAGCAGCATTATAGTTTGCTTTAATATTAAACGCTCCGCCAAATGGCCTAGCAAAGAAGCGATAAATCATCGATGTATTGGTAGATGCTTTATCAGAACCAAGATGTAGTGTTAACAAGTACGCAGTTTTCCCTGCAGGAACTGTATACACTGCCATCAATGTTTGACCTAGACCCGATAATATTTTGGCAGCCACTGTACCGCTCTGAGAAATATTAATATCTTGACTATTTTCTGTAGAAACCATTTTTGCTCTAAAGACTCTAGAGAAAGTAGTTAGACCAGTGCTACCAATATTAATTATTTCTATTACCGGATTATAATCTCCATCTAACCCCTGTACTTCTACTGCTTCGCCATCGTCACTATTGTTTGTTGCTCCCGAGAGAGTCAGTGTACTCGCGGCAGGATATGGGTATGCAGTTGACCCGCTATTCCCGTCCCAAACCGTACCTGAAGTCACATCACCATCAGTCGCTCCAAATTTATTTATATGCGAGTAACCAGTGACATCACCTGCCGCGATAGGCACATTTGAAGCAGCACCGAACGTATTGATTAAATTGCCATTTTTATCAGCCAGCATTACGACTTCATATATCGAAGTGCCGTTTGGTAAAAACTGATTTGAATCTATACGATATTGCGCCATAGATTAGTAGCCAGACTCTGCTTTCTTTTTGCTTTCTTTCTTCACTTTTGGATTAGTTTCAATTTCGCCGTCTTCTTCGTCGTCATCGTCATCATCGTCATCATCGTCATCATCGTCTTCGTCTTCGTCGTCATCTTCTTTTTCGAAAATCATAGAAACGAATTCGTCATAACCTTCTTCTGTTGAAAACAATTCTTCCAGTGTCTCGCGCTCTTCGTCGGATGCCTCTTCTAAGAAATCTTCGACTGCCTGATTAATCAGATCAGCATACTCTTCATAGACTTCTTCATCTTGTCCTGGATTGTATCCTTTCACTGGATCACGATTGATGTAAGAAACAGCATCAGTTGCTTTACGGATTTCAGCATATCCTGGACCGTCCATAATAGACATATTTTCAGTGTGCTTATCCATGAAGTTTTGCTCATCGCCGCTCTTCGCTTTATAACCTTCTAAGATTGACAATAGTTTTTCATTCTTCATCGTTATCTACTTCCATTTCTGTTGTGTTTGTCTTATTAAAAGCTGATGATACAACTTCGTCGTATTTTGCTGAAAGGGCAGTTTCAAGTTTTGGTTGAATAACTGCGTCAAATGCATCAAATGCTTTTTGTGGTTTATCTGCTACTGCGGCAGAAATAAAGTCAGTAATACTTGTCATAATTAAATTCCTCTCAGTATTTATTTAAATTAATCTTCTTGGGGTTCTTCTTTTTCCGCTTCTTGTTCTTTCTCATCTGGTTGCGGTTCTGCTGTCACATCATCAGCGTCAAACCCGTCCATTTCTTCTTCGTCCCCAGCATAACGTGGATCGCCTTTTTCAGCAGCAATTTGTTCGTCAATATTTTTAATTTCTTGTTCTGTTTGCTGCAGGATGTAGCGGCGAGTATACTCGTGAGAATAATACTTGCCGATCGAATCTTCCATTTCTCGCAAAAGACCTACTCGGTCGCGCATAATTTCCATATTCTTCAATTCATGGAAATAGTTATCAATCGCATAATCATAATCAATTTGATGCTTCCACTCTTTCCAATCTTCTGGAGTACAAACACCTTTTAGGATTAACTGCCGCTCAAGCAACTTGTTAAACAGTTCGCTGAATTTATTGCGTAGTCGAGTAATAAACTTCGAGAACTTCACTTCGTCCCGAGAAACTTCGGTAGCACGACCCAATGTAAATGTAGAGTCAGATTGTAAACGAGTGATTGGTACATTCAGTGACTTATACAAAAGATTCTGGAAGTATTGTACGTCTTCAATCTCGCCAAGGTTTTGACCGCCTGGAAGTGTTGTAATCTCAGTACCACGACCACCTTCTCGGCGAGGCAACCAGAAGTCTTCTAGCATTGTCATAAACTTGCGATCATCTCGCACTTCACCAGTGCCAGAATCGTATACAACCTTGTTCTTAAATTTAGTCATGATGCTGTTAAGATATTGCTCTGCCTTTGCTTTTGGCAAACCACCAACATCAACATAAAAGATTCTTCGCTCAGGTGCGCGCGAGATACGATAAATGACCAACGAATCTTCCATTGATCGTAACTGATTCAATGGTCGTATTGCTTTGTGTAAGTATGATATAATTAAGTTGTTGTCGCTTGCTTGAAGACCGCTGGTACAATAAGCAATTGAGTCTTTTGAAATTTTAATTCCCGCTGATTGAGAACTTGCGGTAGATTGCGTGTAAGGAACATTAGAACCAGTTTTCTTTAAAAACCCTGCAGGATTGTAGAGATAGTATTCTGCTACAACCTTTTCAACAGGGATATCTTGATCGGTCTTTTCTTTCTTTACTTCTCGAACTTTCTTAATATATCGCGGATCAATATAACGAAGTTCTACAATACCTTTGGATGGTTTACTCTCGTCAATAATTACATGATAGTACAAACGCCCATCAATATACCAACGACGAAAGATTTCGTAACTTAAATAATTAAATTCTAGTTTCCGCAACAAATTTTCAAACTCATTGCGAATTGTTTTCTTAATCGATTCAGTTGTTTCTAAGTTATCAAGAACAATAGAAACTGTTTCTTCATCAGAATCTTCTACGATTGCTTCGTTGCAAATATCTTGTACGGCAAGATCAATTGTAGGATCCATTGCCATTGCTCGATACTTTGTCACCAATTCTGCTTCAGTTCTAACGCTCCCATCTAAATCAACATATGTTCCATAAATGCCGCCAGAAGCAATGCTCAGTGCACCGTCATCATTAGTTGGCGGAACGAAAGAAACAACTTTTTCTTGTTCCTTATCTTCCTTTTTGCGTTTTATCTCGAAACCGAATAGATCCATTATAATTTAACTCCGAATAGAAAATGGGGATATAAAAGTATTTATATCCCCGTGGATGACGAAGTTTAGAGGGAAAAGGAAGTTAAAATTAACTTCCTGGTTCCATCACATCAAATGCCCATGTCACTGTATAAGTTCCAATTGTATCAGTTGTATTCCAATCCAATTCAATTGTACCTACATCAGTTGGCCAGCAACCTTGCAACTTGTATGAACGGAGTTTACTGCCGCCTTTTCCATACAAAAAGATTTCTGCTTCAGATTTATATGCTTCAAATACTTCAGCGCGGATATTACCATCAGCAGAGTTAATCTGCTCTTGCCAATCTTCCAACTCAGCACGAAGTCCGAAATCTTCTTCAATCATGAGCGTTGTTGTCCACTCGGCATAAGTACGATCGCCAGCAACTTTAATCTTGCGACCAAAGTATGGAACTTCAATGACACCCATGGTCATAGCAGGAACTTGGGTTGCTTGACACAGGAAATTCATAGAATTCCCTGCGCGAGTTACTTGCGCTTCAAACAGGGCAGGACGATACCCACCCGCTTGGATTGCGCCACCTTTAAAACTTGTTATGCTAAAAGCCATTTGCTTATTCTCCTATGAATTTATTTTTATCTATTTATTAAAATTGACCAATAACTTCGGAGAATTCAACCCCAGTTCTTACAGCAACGAAGTTCAACTGGATGAAGTTAATAGATCGAGCAGGTTTGATGTAAATATCACCAACAAACTCGTTACGATCAATCACTTCACCTGTGTTGTTAGTTTCGTCACAGACTACAACGAAGTCAGTAATTCCTCGGCGACCTTGTACATCACGCAAGAACGGAGTTACGAGGTTGACGAATGAAGCGCGAGTAAATGCATCGTTGAACTCAAACAGAGTAAACTTAGCAGATGTCGCAATTGCTTTCTCAAGAACAATAAACAGACGACGTACATTAATTCGATCAAAGGCAGATGGTTTCGCCAGAAGAGTCTTGTCACCGAACAGTACAGTTCCCTGTCCTGGGAAAGACACAACTGGGTTTACACCGCTCTTATAAAGAACATCTCGCTCTGCTTTCTTAGGATTCCATGCCAAACGAACAAGGTTCTTAATGTTACCACGGTTGAAACCAGCAGGTGACCACCATGCATCACGGATATCGGCAGTATAAGCAGTCAAACCAGCAGTATCGCCGTTCAAAGGAACGTAACGATATACATCGTTGTACTTGTCATACTGATACTTGTATCCGCTGTCCATTACAGCATAAGAAGTTGAACGACATACGTTTCGGAAGTCAGTTACATCGCGCTCGATATCTCCAGCAGCATTGTTGACAACATCACCGCGTTCTGGCGACAGATATACTACGCAGTCTTTACGAGTTTCTGCAATATTATCAATCAGATAATTCGGCAACTGAGTACCAATTACAGTACGACCTTGGAAAGTTGTAGAACCACCGATAGATTTACCAGTCAGAATCAAAGATACGTCAACATCTTCAGCAGACTTGAATAAATCGAATGCTCGAATAACTGGCGACAATGCATCTCCGGAACTTTCTGCTACGCTATCTGTACCGCCAACGAAAGACTGAACATATGGAGCATCGTTCGTAGAAGAAGCAAGACTTTCAGCAGCAGCAGAAGTAGCATTTGCTCGATCATTAGCAAACCAGATCCAACGCGAACCTTGGTTAATTACTTCTTTGTAATAATTTACTGCGCCATCATCGTTCTTAGCATCAGTAGCACGAGACAATCGCTGCCATACTTCAAGAGGAGTTCCTGGCGTACCAGTAATCTTACCATCTTCGTCATAAACTACAATATGCATTTCGTCTTGCGCTGAAGTATTACCTTGCGCCAACTGCCAGTTAGACTGTCCAGGAGCTTCTTCTGTAATACCTTGCCCTGCCCAGAACCGCTGGATTGTGTCTGACGAGAAATCTTCGGAAAGACGATAACGATCTGAGAAAGAAATTGTTACCGTTGCTTCACCAGTTTCTGAACCGAGTTCTTCTGTTTTAGTAACGCTTCCTTTCGCAGTAACTTGAAGATACTGTGTAGAAATTGTGCTGTTACCAGCGAGAACTTGGTCAGTAATTGCGATATCAGCCAATACTGAAGTAAGTACAGCAGCTGAAGAGTTTGCATCGCCAGAAGCACTGTTAGAAACTGAAATGGTAGCAGTGTTAGAACCAACTGTAAACACAATGTTTGCAGTGCCAGTGTTAGCAGCATCTACTTCTTCGAGAGCAACGTTGCTTTGATATGCGTTGGCACTATCACAAACAGAAATTTGCAAAGAGTTACCAAGCGCACCAGGATATTTCGCTACCCACTGAATATCAGCGTCATAGGTGCCATCTTTTGTTGCATTATAGTGTTGCTCGTTTTTAGTAACTTGCAGAGCAACGTTCGCTTCGCCAGTATTGGCAATTGCGTTGTAAGAAGTTGTACTCCAAGCACGACTTACATATAGGGCATCAGAATATGCCAAATAGTTCGCCGCAGTAAACCATGTCTCAAAATTATCGTTATTTGGCTTGCCGTAACGGTCGACCAACTGATCTTCGCTTTGAATCA
>Ga0181563_10002945_pt1 | contig 16426 bp, 14 predicted proteins | sample 011ome_25_FD_133759 | JGI IMG/M metagenome (GOLD analysis project Ga0181563, IMG submission 133759) | Coastal salt marsh microbial communities from the Groves Creek Marsh, Skidaway Island, Georgia - 011512CT metaG (megahit assembly) | ecosystem: Environmental > Aquatic > Marine > Intertidal...
CCTATCTCAAGGGAATGCCAACTGATGGCTGAGCAACAAGAAATCCAACTCTGGCAAACCGTTTCACCGGTCGAGTTCGTCCCACGGATCAAGGAACAATCCGAGGCACAATCGCTGCTGATTCAGACGCGTCAAGCGGTTGGTTACTCGGTAGCCGGTGGACAACTTGCTCACGCCATCCAATCTCGTGCCACCCACATGCTTTTGGATTATACGAAAGCCGCTTGCGCCATTCGTTATCAAGTTGACGGTGCTTGGGAACAATTGCCGCCGATGGAGCGAGAGCTCGGCGACGCGATGCTGATCGCACTCAAACAACTCTGCTTGATGAATGCTACCGATCGTCGCTCTACCCAATCTGGAAAACTGGGTCTCAAGGTTGCTAAAGAAAAATTCTCACTCACCCTACAGTCGCGTGGCACACCGACCGGTGAGCAAGTGATGGCTAGGATCGAACCGGATAAAGTGCCATTTCATCGTCTATCGGACTTGGGAATGCGAGACAAAATGTATTCCCAATTCAAAGAGTGCCTTGATTCGCACGGTAATACAATCTTGATTACGGCGCCCAAGGCCGAAGGCCTGACCACCACCTGGAATATCGCTCTGGAAGCAGCAGACAAACTTGTTCGAGACTTTCAATCATTTGAAAACCAGGAACAAGCGGAACCCGAAATCATCAACATCAATGCCAATTACTTTGGCGGAGATACCGGTAAACAACTGCAAGAAGTGCTTAAAAGTTCGATTCTCAAAGAACCCGATGTGTTGATTTTCCCGGAACTTCCTGACCCAACCTCCATGGGTCTGGCTGTCGAGCAGATCAAGAAGACGGAAAAACAAGTTTATGCACGCATGGTTGCGCCGACCGCCATGCAAGGTCTGGTTAGCTACCTAGCAAAATATAAAGACAGCGCCGCAGAAATCACCCCTAACATCGGCGCTGTATTGGGACAGCGATTGGTTCGTCGGCTATGTGATAATTGCAAGGTTGGTTTTGAACCGACTCCTCAGTTGCTTAATCAACTTGGCATCCCGGCGGGTCGTGTCGCGATGCTTTACCGCCCATTCGTTCCACCGCCCATTGAGCAGCAAGTTGACGAGAACGGTCGTCCGGCACCCATCGAACCATGCGGTACCTGTGCAGGCCGCGGCTACTTTGGTCGCATTGCCATTTTCGAAATGCTAGTCCCAGGAGAAAAACTTCGCTCCGCCTTGCTGAAAACGCAGGATCTCAATCAACTCAATCAGATCGCCAAAAGCGAGGGACATCGTGGATTACAAGCGGAGTCGGTGCTCACGGTCGCACGAGGACTGACCAGCCTCGACGAGCTCAAACGTATCTTTGCGAAAAGCTAGCAAACGGTTCGGTCACCACTCGGTCCGATGGCGTAATCCGCAAGAGAAACCCCATACCCTTTGCGATAACACGTTGAAATCTGATTGGCGATCGCTTTGCTGAACCGGTTGCACAAAACACGTGTTCTCGTTCCTTGAACGAAAATTGGATTCGTCTTTCCCTGAATTGCCAAGGCTTGCTAGGATCTCGTCGTCGATTCGGTGCAGGAAGCACCGGCGAACGATCCATTAACAGCAAAAATAGGCGTCACGGATGATGCGACTGCTTGCGATCTGCGCGTTAGCAACTCTGTTCAATCTAGCTCACTCGGGCGGCTTCCAGCGCGCTCTAGGCCAGCAAAATGGTCAAACAGGGGCACAAATTGCAAGGCAGGATGCTGGTGCGGCATTGCCGTCACAGCCGTTTCCTGCGTTAAACCCTGCCGCCCAAGCGCAGCTGCAAACCCTTCTTTTGAACTGGGAACAGCAGAGCAAGAGCATGAAGACGCTGGAATGTTCTTTTACGCGGTGGCACTACGACATGTTCGCCGCTCCTCAAGGCCAATTTGCGTCACGAGCGGATGGAGTGATTAAGTACGCGGCGCCCGATAAAGGTTTATTCCGGGTCGACCGTCTCGTTTTCTTTGGTGGCTTTGACGCCAACCAACAAGCAATCCTGCAACCTCAACCCGGACAGTTCGGTGAACACTGGGTTTGCAACGGAGAGCAGCTGATTGAGTTCGATCGGGGCAGAAAGGAATGTCGTGTTCAAACCTTGCCGCCGGAGATGAGAGGTCAACAGATTTTTAACAGCCCATTACCTTTTGTCTTCAATCTTGACGCCCAACAAATCCAGCAGCGTTACTGGGTCAGACAGGTTCAAGCTCCTGCTGAAGGCATGTTGTTAATCGAAGCGTGGCCCAAGCGGCAAGAGGACCGAGCGCAATACAAACTTGTTCAAGTGGCGTTGGATGCCGAAACATTTTTACCGCGGGCACTCTTGATGTACGCGCCAAATTTCCACGCAAAGAACGCTCCAAAGTGGGATCACTACGAATTCCAAGATTCCAAACGCAACGCGATTGGAGCTGGGTTTCAGAGATTTCTCGGGAATTTCATTCCTGAAAAACCGCCAAGCGATTGGAAAATCCTTCAAAACAATTTCCAGGCAGCAGCGCCTTTGGGAGTGCAGCAAGCAAACAGCGGAACACAAGAAACGACCACCCGCTAAATATCTAGCCGGACTGCTATCACCGCCCTTTGTCGCCTGATCCGTTTGGGTCGTCACGATCCACAAAACACCTGCGACTTAGCGTGACTTTGTCCCTGACCGGCACATAAGAAAAATCGTAGCCAATCCCCGCTTGAAGAGTTACCAAGGCAAAGTGCTAAAATGGGCGGAGGGGGTAGGTTCGACTAACCCATGACGAGCAAATGATTTGGTTCGTTGAGATTTGGCGAGAGAGTCGCTGGGCTGGAGAGTCGCACGGTTCAAGAGACACAGCGATCGAGAGGCGGAGTGATCCGAAAATTGATCGATCTCTTCTCAAGCCAAGCACCAAAGCTGAGTCGACCAAACGTAATGCCTAGCGGATCAATGTAGCTCTGGTTCGAGTGTGACTTGCGAGTGATTGACTGGCGAAGTTTCAGTCAGATCAAGCCATAGGCTCTGTGCGAATCATCCTCGAAAGAGATTTACCAGGATCCAAGCCCCACTTGCGGTGCGGATCAAGTAGATTCAATGACGACAAACACGCGGTCACCCATGCGATCCATGGGAGCTGATTGGTAACATTCAACCTTCTAATATAATTAACAAAATGCCAACGTACGACTACGAATGCGATGCATGCGGACATCAGCTTGAAGTGTTCCAAGGGATTAACGATGAGGTGTTAACCAAATGCCCGGAGTGCAAAAAAAAGAAACTCAAACGGCAATTTGGTTCGGGTGCTGCGATCGTCTTCAAAGGCAGTGGCTTCTACCAAACGGATTATCGTAGCGAAGGCTATAAAAAGGCTGCCGCAGCAGATTCAAAATCCAGTTCAAGTGATAAGCCTAAATCGAGTGACAAAAAGAAATCAACCGGCGCCAAGGAATCAAAGTAGCCTGGTCGATCGTTGGCAAGTTGAAAAGAGACGCTCAATGCCACATGTAATCTCCGCAATGCGACTCGATCCAGTTCGCAGTGCTGTTTTGCTTGTGGACCTGCAGGCAAAACTGTGCCCTGCAATCCCTGAGATCGAAGAGGTCGTCAAGCGATCCCAAGTGCTGACAGAAGCGTGTGATGAACTAGGTATTCCTCGCGCTGCTACCGTTCAATACCCTGAGGGTCTAGGCGATCTCGTCACACCTCTTCAAAGCATTTACCAATCCACTCATGCCAAACTTGATTTTTCAGCTGCCGTTTGCCGAGAACCGATTGAGCAGTGGGAACAAGAGAACCGCGATCAGATATTACTGATTGGTATTGAAACTCATATCTGCATTCTTCAGACCGCTCTCGATCTCCTTGCCGAAGGCAAACAACCCTTTGTGGTGATTGATGCGGTCGCTTCAAGATCCAAGCGGGATCACGAAGCGGGCATAGCGAGAATGCGACAGATTGGAATTCAAGTAATTAGCCTGGAAAGCGTTCTATTTGAATGGCTCGGCAGCTCTCGTCATCCTAGTTTTAAAGTCATCAGTCGATTGGTCAAATCAATGAACCAAACCGATCAGTAACCGCTTGCTCTGGATTTCTTGGAAATGCGAATAACACGGGCGACCGTTGCCGAAGATTTTTGGCCAGTGCAAAAGAGATCTCGAGCGATCCAGATTCGCTCGCACTTCATCCCCATGGAACCATCTTCAGGGATTTATTCCCGTGGACTCCCTGAGGAATGCCTGAGGAATGCCCTGGCCCTTGAATGGAGAAGCAGAACGGGACGAGGATGGGTGAGCCCCAAAAAAAAGGTCCTCGTCTTACGACAAGAACCTTTAAGTGGGCGGTATTGGACTTGAACCAACGACCCCTACGATGTCAACGTAGTGCTCTAGCCAACTGAGCTAACCGCCCCAGAGCGAGAGGTAAAAACCGACCTGCTACTGCGGTGAAGGATAAATCGGCTGATCGACGCAGTCAATCCACTCGTTTTTCCTTCTTCGCCTAGTTTGCGGATCGGGCTGCAAATCGTCAAGTGCCACCGAACCGACTCCCGTAGGTCAACGCTCGTCCCGAAATCAACACCAAGTGGGGCGGCGAAACAAAGCATACGCGTCGATACCCGAGATAACCGCCAAGAGCGTATTACATCTCTGAGGTGATCCCCTGCAGTCGAGTTCAAATAGCGTTGATTCTGCGTTGCATAACAGGGATATATTTCATCGGCCGGTCGATCCCTAAAACTTGTCCTTGGCGATAATTCTGGTTCAGGCAGCCCACTTTTTTTGATTCGACCAAGACGCGTTTGAATGCGAGTGAGCCAAGTTGAGACGATTGACTCGCGTCTCAAGGGTTGACGTTCAATTAGAGATCAACCTTGGAGGCACCGCTTAACCCCCTCTGTGATGAGAGAAATCCGTTTCCATGGACACCGAATCGCTCAATTCTGACGTTTTCGGTCGATGCGCTGTTGACGGTCGGTTATCTCGCGTCGGATAATTTTCTCTAAGAGGAAGAGTCTGCCGCGACTAGTCCAAAGATTAGTCTCTGGTGCTTCCCGTTTAGTTTTACCAACGCCGGTCGCCGAATTCGCAATCAGGTTCCGCCCCCGGTTTTTTTTCCCATTTGTGCCGGAACGCCATCCGGCCGGAGAAGATAGCTTTTAGTGGCATTGGCACGAAATCGACCCCCGCAACGAGAAGAAAACAAAGATTCCGTTCGCATTAATGGCAGTATCCGAATTTCTCCAATTCGGGTGGTTAGCGAAGACGGCGAGCAACTAGGTATCATCCCCACCGAGCAGGCGCTTGAGAGAGCGAGAGATGCTGGTTTGGATCTGGTTGAAGTTGCTCCGAACGAGCGACCACCGGTTTGCCGTATCATGGATTACGGTAAATTCAAATACGACAAGAATAAGAAGCGAAACTCGGGTCAAGCCCACACCAAGACGAAAGAGATTCGCCTTCGTCCCAAAACGGGTGAAGAAGACATTCGTACCAAGCTGCGACAAGCGGAAAAATTTCTTAATCATAAGGACCGGGTTCAAGTGACCGTACTCTTCCGAGGCCGTGAAATGGCGCACGTGGAAGAGGGCCATAAGATCATGGCGATGGTGGTTGAAACGCTTGGTCAACTCGGCAAGATTGAAACTCCACCGCAGCAGCATGGACGAAAAATGCTTTGCATGATCGCGCCCAAGTAAATTTACTGAGCGAATCTTTATCGACACCCACTCATCCGAAGCAACAACGCACGGAGCGTGGAACAATGGAATTGCGTGAAAGGCTTGGTGATCCACCGAGCCTTTTTTTATCGGTGAGCGGAGCAACCGAGACAAACCAAAAGTTAAAACCGCCTAGCCATTCGATGCTTCGCAACGAACCTAACCACTGATGGCAAGTACAAAGACGATGCAACTCGACACGGTCTGCGGATTCCTTTCTCAGATTGCTCCGTTAAAACTTGCGGAGTCGTGGGACAATGTTGGCCTTCTGATTGGGGATCGAAAGTCTGACATTCAGAAAATCATGACGTGCCTGACCGTGACCCCAGACGTGGTTACAGAAGCGATTGAGCAGAAGGTAGATTTGGTAGTGGCTCATCACCCACTTCCGTTTCAGCCGCTAAAACGAATCACTTCGGACAATCTCAGTGGAAAACTGATACTCGATCTCATCGCTAATCAAATCGCGGTCTACAGTGCGCACACTGCGTACGACTCCTCGATCAACGGGATCAATCAGCAATGGTGCCATTTGATGGGTGTGGAAAGCAGTCGCCCGCTGATTGAGCTTGAAGAAGAGGGTAATGCTCAAAAACGCAAAGTCTCCCAACAGGACAACCCGGTAGTTGAAGTCATCGGATCAGGACGTTTTGGGCGACTGGTTCAAGAAGAGAAACTGAAAGATCTGGCAAATCGAGCTGCGACGGCAGTACACTCTCATCCTCCTCGTATCGTCGGCGATCCCGAGCAGATGATCCGAAAAGTGGGTTTTGCTTGTGGCAGCGGAGGCAGTTTTCTCAGCAACGCAATACGATGCGGTTGCGATGCCCTGATTACCGGCGAGGCGACGTTTCACATCTGCCTCGAAGCGGAATCGCGAGGAATCGGCCTGATTCTGATGGGACATTATGCGAGTGAGCGATTTGCGATGGATTCCATGGCCGAAAAACTGAGTCAAGAGTTTCCGAATTTAAGGGTTTGGGCTAGCCAAAACGAATCGGATCCCATCTTGGGGGGTCTCGGTTGAACACGGAAACATTGACCGCTGACTAAACAGTTTTAAAATGACAAGTTAGCGTTTCACTGTGCTCTGGCACGTCGGCTTAAGGGAAAGCATGAATCACTCAGAAAAATGGCTAGCGGCTTTACCCGTCTATAACGAAGTCGATTCGGTGGCTGATGTGTTAAGGGAGGTCAAACACTACATTGACCACGTTTTGGTAGTCGATGACGGATCGACCGATGGCACCGCCGATGTTCTGGAATCTTGCGAAGGGGTCAAGATCCTGACCCATTCGGAAAATCAAGGCTACGGTGCAGCATTGATTTCGGCCTTCCATTACGCGTTGGCAAATCAATTTGATGGAATCGTTACACTCGATTGTGATGGCCAACATCAGCCAAAGCGAATTCCCGAGTTCATCCGAGCAGCGGGAAAGGCTGATTTAGTTTCAGGAAGTCGGTACCTGCAATACTTTGACGATGAAAGCGAACCGCCTCAGGATCGCTATGCCATTAATCGGCAGATTACCGAAGAGATCAACGCTCGCTTGGGATTTAATTTGACCGACGCATTTTGCGGCTTCAAAGCGTATCGAACCGATGCGATTCGAAAGATGTGTATTACCGACCCAGGCTATGCGATGCCGCTCCAACTTTGGGTCGAAGCTGCGGCAGCCAACCTTCGGATCATAGAAATCCCCGTGCCACTGATTTACCTTGATCTCAACCGCTCATTTGGCGGCGTGCTTGATCAAGCCGACACGCGTCTTAGATATTATCAAAGCGTTCTGGACCAAGCGATTGCATCGGTCCGCAGCAAGGGTGCGGTGTTTCCAACAAGAGATGAAATTCTCGCCAATGCGGCACAAGACTAAGAACGCCATTGAAACCGCATCATCGTTTTTAGAACACTTATCGATCTGCATTTCCAAGCAGGTCATTTCAGCATCGTGCCTCCCCTCCAACTCGGCAGTCATGCCATCTAGGCGAAACCATGAATCCACAGAACCGTTCTGTTAAAGGATTGGATTCGCGGTCCGAAACACACGACCATTCGAACACTCAAATTGAAATAGGGCAAAGAAAAGGTGACTATCTCCAGTACCGAGCGCCATCGGAACATGGAAATGCGACCATCAGCCCTCCACTGCGAGAATCCAATCGACTGCTTGTCGAAAACCGATTGACTCTCTCTGAACAAACTTCATTTCAATCACTTCGCGATTCAGCAAGATCTCATCTGATCAAAACAGCAATCGGATTTACGAGAAAGTATCGAGACATCGACACTGTCTCCGACGCTTCATCGCCCCCGATCATCATGTCGGGTCATCAACCAACACTGTTTCATCCTGGTGTTTGGTTCAAGAACTTTGCGTTGTCAAAAATTGCGAAAAACAATGATGCGATACCGATCAACCTCGTGATCGACAACGATGTTGCGATCGGGAGTACCATTCGAGTTCCATTATTTGATGCATCAAATAATCAAGTCTCTTATCAGTCAATCGATTTTGATCAGGCGGGCGGCGGTGTTCCCTATGAACAACTGAGTCTTGCTGACCCGTCACGGTTTGATTCATTTCCCAGTCGCGTTAGCGAATGCATTCGGCCGCTTGTAGCAAAACCGTGCGTGAACAAACTTTGGATGCACGCAAGTTTTGCCAGGCAACGCAGCGAAAACATTGGCACAATCTTCGCCGAAGCTCGGCATTCTCTCGAGACGCAGTGCGACCTTGAAACACTCGAAGTGCCACTCAGCAAGCTTTGTGAGACCGCAGCATTCGCAGAATTTGCACTCATCATTCTCGATGAATTGCATTACTTTCACCGCTGCTACAACGCATCGGTCCAAGATTATCGTCTTGCACATAAGATTCGCAGTGCTTCACACCCGGTGCCTAACCTGCGAACCAGCGAAGATTGGCTCGAAGCTCCGTTTTGGATCTATGGCAACGATGATCCTAAACGTCGTCCTGCCTGGGTAAAAAGGTCAGGAGCAAAATTAAGCATCAGTGATGGAGGATCACGAGAACGCTCCATGACGCTGACCGACCCTTGCAAATCAGCAGAATCACTCCTCGCGATGACGGACCCCCAATTCAAAATTCGCCCACGCGCGATCCTGACAACGATGTACGCGAGAACCATCCTGAGTGATCTTTTTTTACATGGAATCGGAGGCGGTAAGTACGACCAATTGGGTGACCGAATCTTTCAGTCGTTCTTTCAAATCAATCCAGCGAAATTCGTGGTGATCTCGGCTACCGCGACACTTCCATATTCAAAGCAACATCGTTCAGTTGGTAACCTTCATACGATTCAACGATCCATTCGCGACACAATCTACCAACCCGAAACCTTTACGGATGAGATTGACTTACCGGTCGAAATCATTGAGCAAAAGCGAGCACTACTTCGACAAATCCCTGAAAAAGGCCATCGCAAGCAGTGGCACAGTGAGATCGAAAGACTTAACGAACAACTCGCTAGCTATCTGGCCTCAAAGCAGTCGGAACTACGTGCCAGCCTGCAACAACACCGCAGCGAAACCAACACGGAACGAATCCTTGCCAATCGGGAATACTCTTTTTGTCTGTTCAATCTCAACTATTTGAATCAGACATTTGCGACGATCTTATCCGAAGCCGAGACAAACGGCGCATAATCGCATCATCTCGTTTCGACTGCCCCTTTTTCATTTTTCCGCATCTGCTTTCTACCACCACTCCGCTACTTCGAGAACACAAAGATGGCCTGCAACCATTGGTTAATGAAAACCGAACCGAATACGTACTCCATTGACGACCTTTCCAATGCAAAGAAACAAACAACATGCTGGGAAGGAGTGCGAAATTATCAAGCTCGCAATCTTTTGCGTGATGAAATTAAAAAAGGAGATCGGGTTCTTTTCTATCACTCCGCCTGCAAAGAACCTGCGGTGGTAGGGCTGGCCATCGTTGAGAAAGAAGGATATCCAGACACCTTCGCGTTTGACCCCAAAAGCAAGTATTACGACGAGAAGAGCAAACCCGATCAACCTACTTGGTTCATGGTGGATATCAAACTGGAGAAAAAGTTTGATCATCCAGTAACGCTGTCAGAGTTGCGCGATCAGGCAAGCTTGAAGGAGATGATCCTGCTTCAAAAAGGTAGTCGCCTGAGTGTTCAGCCGGTTAAAAAAACCGAATTTGATAAGATCGTTAAACTCGCCGCAAAAAAATCGAACTAAAAACGGTCGACGACAAAGAGCCGTCACCGCGTGGTCCCTAAGTCCATTACGATTACTCTGCGAGATGCAATCCTTTTCAATGATCATCTTTTTAAAAAGCGTTCGGCGAGAGGCTTTAGACAAAGCGAGCGTATCGCATGCATCGAGCAAGAGATAGGAATCTTGAACATCAACCGTTGCAGGAAGCGGCCCAACACGTCAAACATTCGCTTTTCCTCTAAACATCCGTCAGATTCATGGGCGTACGTTTTGCATGTCATCATTGTGGTAAGACACTCAACATCAAAACCGAATTAGCCGGAAGGCGAGGTGTTTGCCCTTCGTGTGATGGAAAGTTCAGGATTCCGTTGGTTGATTCCGATCAATCACTGCCAGTTGAAATCAAGCAGGAACCGGGGACCGAGCAACCAACAAATGCTTCGAAGGAACAAGTTCACCACAACGTAGACGATCAATTGGAATCTCAAGTTGCTGGACACGCGGAAGCAACGCCGAGTGAACAAGCACCGGTTGATAACCGTGCAACGGTGATCGGATCGAAAGTCCTAGCACCTTCCCCTCAACTGGTCTCCAAGATTCTCTCCGAGTTTGAGGCGACTTCTTCGTGGTACGTGCGCCCGCCCAATGGTGGGCAATACGGCCCGGCAAATACAGAGATCTTTGGTGAATGGATCACCGAAGGACGAGTCGCCGCTTCATCATTGGTATGGAGAGACGGATGGCCGCAGTGGCGTACCGCTACCGAAGCATTTCCCGAGCTAACCAAGCATTTACCTGGAAGTTCGGAACAAGCGACGGTAGCCAAGGAACGCATCAATCCAACGAGGGAAACTTCTGCCGATTCCTCCACCCAGACAAATCCTTTAGTCTCAGGTGAGCATCATTTTGGCGAGCAGAATCGCGGTCGCTCGACACGGCGTGCTGTGTCTTTGGTGGCCTTGGCGGCGGTCGCCATCTTGCTAATAGGGGCACTTGTTTTCATCACCAATCGGTAGTTGAACACGCACACATCTAGATTGAGCGGACAATCGCTTGCTTCATCCGTCGTGCCTGCGTCGATAGAATCCAACACATCGGTTCAAAGAAAGCAGCATCAGACGCCATGCGTTTTATCCTCACCAAGGTTGCAAATTGCGACATTCGTCCGTTAAACGCGGAAAGTCTTAGGGTGTTCGCGAGCATGCGAAGATAGAATATCATCGTGGCTTAAAAGGATGGCATCTCCAACTCCATCACAAAACTAGCATCCAAAAACCAAGAGGATTCAACATGTCACGAAGATCATTTTTGAACCAATTCACTCGCGTCTGTGTCCTGGTTGCTTTTGCAACATTGGCTCCAATCAGCTTTGGCGAAGAAAAGAGTACATCGGTAGACGTGTTTGGTGCTGGATCTCTTGAAGTGCCCGCATCGTTCAAAAAAGTTGCACCACAAAGCGGGATCATCGAACACGAGTTTCAAGCGAAAACGGGTGAAGGAAAAGAGGGTGAAACCGCTCGGGTTACCTTCATGGCTGCCGGTGGCGATGTCAAAGCAAATATCCAACGCTGGAAAGGACAATTTGCAGGGGGTAAAGCCGAAGATCAAAAAGTCGAAGAAATGAAACTCGGCAATTGGGAAGTCTACATCGTCGACGTAAGCGGAAGCTTTGCAGAGAGAATGGGTGGTGGTCCTTTCGCAGGCGGAAAGGTCATCAATCGTGAAAACTATGCGATGGCAGGCGCAATCTTAGTTCACCCCGAAGGTCGTAAGTATTTCGTGAAGATGATTGGACCTTCCGAAGTGGTAACCGCGAACCGCAAAGCATTCGTCTCGATGATCAAAAGTATCGAGAAGTAAGGAAAAACCCAGCGGTGAAGGAAGCTCGATGAATATCCATAGTTTTTTGGAACACCACGGGATCGTCCGCAATCCGTTCGCGGAAGAAGATGCGCAAACCGACCAAGTTTTCAAAGAACATTGTATTCGTAGCGCCTACCATCCCATCTGGGACAAGGTGTACGGCGACCCCAAGGAACCGTCCACGTCGATCATTTTCGGGCCCAAGGGTTCGGGTAAAACTGCAATGCGACTGCAGATTGATCAACACTTAGAAAGGTTCAATGACGAGAACCCGAATCATCGAGTTTTCGTCATTCGCTACGACGACTTCAATCCTTTCCTCGATCACTTTTGTGATCGGATGAGCAGGCGAACCGTCAAACGTCCCGAAAAGGTTCTCGAGTCTTGGCGACTCTGGGATCACATGGATTCAATTCTTTGTCTCGGCGTGACGGATCTGATCGATCGTATCCTTGGAAATAAAACGCCCAACGCGAGTGAGTCGATTTCGAGTACCGCGATCCAAAGCCTTGATCGTTCCGCCGCCCGTGACCTATTACTACTTGCGACGTCCTACGATCAGTCAACCGCATCAACGGTAACGGATCGATGGCAGGGACTTCGTCAGAAACTACGATACGGAAACCTGCAAGCGAAATGGAGCTTGGCTTTAGCAATTGGTTCCGCGGTTTGCTCGGTGATGCTTTCCGTCTGGTTGATGCTGAGTCAGCGTGGTGAATCAGACGAAGGACGGGGACTGAATGCATCTTTTTTGTGGCTGATTCCGATCCTCACCATCGCTGGATCACTTCCATGGATCACACGTTGGATCAAGTGCCAATTCGCTGCATTTGGTATTCACCGGCACATGCGTGTCGGAAAGCGGGAAACAGGCTCGCTGCGTAAGATCCTTTTGCAATTTCCTGCAAAAGAATTGGCAAGCCAACCATTGCCACGCTATGACCGCACGGACGATCGCTATGAATTACTAAACAAGTTTCAATTGATACTCAAGCGATTGGGATTTGATGGAATCGTGGTCTTGATGGATCGAGTAGATGAGCCGCATCTAACGGGCGGAAAAGCGGAGCTAATGCAACGATTCACTTGGCCGATTCTGGACAACAAATTGTTAAAGCACCCCGGAATCGGTTTCAAAATCATGCTTCCCCAAGAACTGCATCGAGAGGTCGAGCGAGAGGATCGGGAATTTCATGAACGTGCTCGATTGGATAAGCAGAACGTGATACCGGCGTTTCAGTGGACCGGTGAATCGCTTTACGACTTGGCTCGAGCGAGAATGTTAGCCTGTGCGGCCGAGGGAAGAAGCCCTGAACCTCGTGACTTATTTGGCTCCGATATCAGCGAAGAACGACTTCTTACCGCATTTCAATCGCTGAGGGTGCCACGGCACCTTTTCCGCTCGCTTTACCGAGTGCTCGTCGACCACTGCAACCGTCACACGGACGCGCAGCCCGTTTACCAAATTCGTTCAGAAACATTCGAAGCCGCCCTTGCGCTGTACCAACGTGAAGCGGATCAAGGCTTGCAGTAATCGTTTTGGTCAGACGGAATTCCAATACAAAATCAAATTGCAGTTAAGCGAAATTGCCACCAGACCCGAGTCACGTAAACCGCAGCATCATGAAATTGCCAAGTAATTGGAGGGCAACTGACTGGGGATCATTTTTGGATCCCCCCCTGCGGTGAATTCTGCTTGGCGGAAGAGATCAGTTGATGAACCTTGATATCACCACTTTCTCCCCGCAAGCGGAGAACAAATCTAATGGTGGAGATTATCCACCTTGCTACCGAGTGAGCTTTTGGTAGGCTACGTGGCCATGAATCGCAAAGGTGCGCAAACCTTTGGATTTGGGGCATGACTTTTGGAGAGGAAAACTCCCCAATTGAACGATTCAAAAACGAAATCGGCAAAAACAAACGGAGAATGAAGTAGGTGGGTACGAAGAAAACCGGTAAAGGTCGAAGAAAAGTTGGTCGAAAAAAGCGTCGTATGCGTGCAAAAATCCGTCATCGCAAGAAGTAATTGACGGCACGACCGTATTTTTTTGATCGGTCCACCCACCATCTCGGCATCATCGATCGACGATTGTTCGATCGATATCTACCCGAAGAGCATTACCTAACCCCTTCATTGGCTGTGAATCACGAGATTCCATCGATGACGGGGTTGTTTGCTGCGCCGTAAACAAAAAACGGCGACCAAAAACTTTGGGGTCCGGCAAAAAATCTGCAGCGGATTCGAATGGATTGAAAAACACCACAGTCTCCTTAAAAACCGGAATCACTCCGAAGAATTGGCTGACCGGCTGTTACCTCGAAAACGGTGACCATCGGTGTCGTCTGCAAGATGATTTGCGGCCAGCGGAGTGACTATGAACGGTTTTTGGGATGTGAAAATAGCTGGAACAGAACGGTTTCGACGCTAGGAAAAGCAAGGAAGCCGGTGAAAGACCAGGCCTTGGTGGTTTTTGAGGCAGCGTGCAATCGTTAATCTAGCTAAATTAGAAGCATCGCCCCTCAGCGTTCGAAACCGGTCTCACTTGGCATCAAGTGATGTATCAGATGCTTGGGCGACCTCGAGAATCAACCTCGTTACCCCACGGTTCATCGTTTCATTTGTCCTAGCCTCCTCCAGAGCGAAAAAGCCAAAGATTGCGTATGTCCACCGTAGAAACCGGCTCGACTCAAGCAAAAGCTGAGGAATCCCAAACCACTGCACCCAAAAAACGCGGCGTGCCAGAAGGCCTGTGGGTCAAGTGCCCAGGCTGTGGGGCATCGATCTATCGCAAAGAGATCGAGCAGAGGTTAAATGTTTGCCCGAAGTGCGATCACCATTTTTATGTTTCGGCCAAGCAGCGAATCATCCAGGTACTCGATGAAGGCACCTTTGAGCCGATGAATGAGCACCTGACTCCCACGGACCCATTGGAATTTACCGACCGTCGACGTTACGCAGATCGCTTGGTGGCCGAGCAAAAGCGAACGGGACTGACCGACGCGGTTCTCACTGGTACCGGCATGATCCGTGCTCGAAGAGTCGCTCTGGCGGTAACCGACAGTGCTTTCATCATGGGCAGTATGGGATCTGTCGTGGGTGAAAGACTGACACGGCTCGTCGAATGGGCCACTGAGCAGGGGTTACCGCTGATCATCATCAGCGGCAGCGGTGGAGGAGCGAGAATGCATGAGGGAATCCTCTCACTGATGCAAATGGCAAAAGTCTCTGCTGCTCTCGCTCGGTACGATGAAGCGGGTGGTCTTTTCATCAGCGTCCTGACCAATCCAACGATGGGCGGGGTTGCAGCAAGTTTTGCATCGCTGGGTGATCTTGTTTTCGCAGAACCTAAGGCTTTGATTGGATTTGCGGGGCCAAGAACCATCAAGGCGACGATTGGGATTGAACTTCCGGAAGGTTTTCAAACCAGTGAATTCCTGTTGGAACATGGATACATTGATCGAATTGTTCCGAGAAAGAACTTGAAAACTGAGATCGCTCGCGCTATTGATTACTGTGGTAAGTAACGCACAGTCGATGGGGTTAGGGCACGAGAAGATGCCTCCCTTTTGATCCATCATTTTTGCCCGATACGTTTATGAGCCTGATTGATTCTATTCGCTCGGCATTTAAGTCCTCTGGCTCCGGAGGCAAAATTGACGTGGAGACTCGGTTCTCGCGTCAACGTACGGCTGTGACTGGTACGATGGCCAACTTTTTTGTCGCCAAAGACCATGCCCACAATGATCGACTTGTTGGGGTCAAGGTGGTTGAACTTGAGAAGTACAAACTCTTTGAAAGTCGATTCAAGGGTCTCAACAAGCCAACCGAAGGCGAAATCGCGATGGGTATGAAGCACCCGTACATCGCGGAGACCTATGAAACAGGGTTCTCAACCAAGGGAGAACCGGTGATCGTCATGGAGTACGTCGCGGGTCCCAGTTTGCAGAATATTGTCGTCCAGAAACAGGAGCATCACCTGGCGGGTAAACGCGTCAAGCTCATTCGCGAAATGGCTGAATCGCTTCAGTATGTCCATCAAAAAGGTTTCATCCACCGAGATATCTGCCCAAGAAACTTTATTTGCACGCCCAATAGTGAAGGAATCAAGCTCATCGACTTTGGGCTCACTCTGCCCGCCACTGCTCCATTCATGACACCGGGTAATCGAACCGGCACGCCGCTTTACATGTCTCCAGAGATTATTCGTCGTCGCTCGACGGATCAGAGGGTCGATATCTTCTCGTTCGGAGTGACCTGTTATTGCATGTGCTGTTTTCAGCACCCCTGGCAGGGCGAAATCCTCAATGGACGTGCGGCTTTACACCACGACACCTCACCCCCGACTGATCTACTAGAACGCTGCCCGAAACTTGACCCACGACTAGCCCGGGCAATCATGGAGGCCCTGCAACCGAAGGTAGAGGAGCGAACGCCGGATATTGGCCAGTTTTTGCATGCAATCCGAAGCGTCAAAAATGATTTTGTCGACTAATCGCCAACCTGCCTCGGATCGGCTTGGGTAATCCGCAGTTGGGCAGATCCAAGTGAGGCTGCGATGATCGACGGCGATCATCCTGATAGCTCGTCCGTACCCAATCGGGATTCCAACGACCCTCAAACCACCCCAGAGCGGGAATCTTGAAA
>Ga0181563_10002947_pt1 | contig 16424 bp, 29 predicted proteins | sample 011ome_25_FD_133759 | JGI IMG/M metagenome (GOLD analysis project Ga0181563, IMG submission 133759) | Coastal salt marsh microbial communities from the Groves Creek Marsh, Skidaway Island, Georgia - 011512CT metaG (megahit assembly) | ecosystem: Environmental > Aquatic > Marine > Intertidal...
CACCTTTTTCGACCTGCTCGCCCACCTTTGGCATGATTGGATTAACCCGAATAATTTCTCGCGTTATCAGGATAGCTCGACTGCTCTGCTGTTGCAAGCCCAAAGGTTCCCAATGTTTCCCAATGCTCAACGTCAACGGCTCGCCGCGACAACAACGACAACGGGGGGGGACTATATACCCCCCCCTATAGGGGGGGTGACGTAGTTGACGTAAATTAACCTATTGATTTTGTTGAATAATTTACGTCAAAACGCACTTTTGACGCTGTTGACGTAAATGGGTTAAGTGTTTGATTTTATTAAATAAGTTACGTCAACGTCAACTACGTCAAGTTTGACGTGACTTTTTTTTGACGTAAAAAATCGTTTAAAATCAATGGGGGAGTTTTTTATAATTTTTTTTATATTTTATGTTGACAATCCCAAACATTCCCATATATAAGGGTGACAGTCTAGTAAAAAAGGAGGCTCCATGATGGGCAACGCAGACAAAAAAACCCGCATTATCCGCGATCTTCAAGGTGACTTGTTTGATGCGAATCACGCAAACCGCCGTTTTTTTCGCTGTTGGTTGGATGGTTCTTATTTAGGTGAGAGCCACTACCGCACAAACAAGAAATTTCTTTGCGACATGCTGAAGGAGCATGGCGTGGGGATTAAACTTGAGCGTAAGATCACGCCTTGGATTATTAGGCAGTTTGTGACTTACACGGCGCATGATGCGGATTGTTCTTATGGTTACGCTCAAAAGGTTATTGTTGAGCACTTCAGATCTTTACCGAATTCGCTTGAGGCTGATTTGCTTGCGTCTTTCACGAATGAGTTGATTGATGACGCTCTTGATTTGATTGCCGATGAAATCAAAGAGCATTTAGCAGAGAAGGAGGAAGCGTGATGTTTGAGATTGAAAAGAATATTCCGATTCCGCAGGATACTGGGCGTGGGCGCGATAAAAGCCTGTTGCGCCTTACTGTGGAAAAGATGGAGGTTGGCGATAGCATTGTCGTCAAGGACATTCACCGTCAGCAAATGCATGCGATGTCGAAGACGCTTGGCATTGGCTACAAAACCCGAACAATTTGCAAGGAAAGCGGCAAAGTTCGTTTTTGGCGCACGAAATAAAAGGACGTGGGACTTGGTATGTTCCTAGTCGGTGGGCGTGAGCACCGATGATGAGAAGCGGAGTTACTGCCGCAAAAAAACAGCCGATGACAGTAAGTCCCCGTATTAGGGCGGGTTAAAGGCGGGGAGAATGTGGAGCGCAAGCGAGGAAGCACCCCGCCCCTAAACCGAACAAGTCTAGGTAAATGGAGGAAACATTATGGCTGAGAAAGTACACATTCCGTTCAACAAGGATTTTATGACCTTGCGCGACATGAAAACAGCGGTTGAAGCCTTTGAAATTATTATTAATCGCTGGCACAGTTGCAATGAGCGATTTGCTAAGGGAGAGTATGACTTAGCTGATTTCTTTTGGGAGGTTGACCAGCAAATTCATTATTACAGTACACGATTGCACAACGAGTAAGTTAAGGGGGCATTTCGCCCCCTTTTTTATTTTCATAATTTTTTTTATTGACACTTGGGATTTTTTGGGATATAAAGAGATGTCTAGTTAAAAGGAGTAGTTATGATGACACGCGATGAATTTTTTGACCGTCTTTGGGAGATGGTAAAGGATACAAACGTTGACTTTAAAGAGTTGCTTGATGATGACGGTGAAGGCGGCGTTTACGTTCAATTCACCAACATTAAAATTGAAGAAGAATAGGAAATAAATATGTATTATCTAGCATATGGAATGAACATGAACCGCCAAGCTATGGCGGAGCGTTGCCCGAAGGCCAAGCCGATGGGTGGCTTTTATTTGCCCGATCATCGTTTGATGTTTCGCGGTGTTGCGGACATTCGTTTTGATCGTGATTCTGTGCTGCCTGTTGTGGCGTGGGAAATCACGCACGATTGTTTGAGGGCGTTGGATCGTTTGGAGGGTTATCCCCGACTATACGACCGCCGCAAGGTGAATGGTCAGTGGTGGATTTATGATATGAACGGCAACAAGAACGAAACGCATAGACCGTCGAGAGGCTACTATGAGATGATTGCGCAGGGTTACGAGGACTTTGATCTTGATGATTATCACTTGCGGGTTGCGTTGCGTGATGCGGAGGAAGCGGCATGATCAAGAAGCATGAGGACAAGATTATTTTCGCTGCCATTGCGATTCTGGTGTTTGGATGGATTGCTGGCGTGGTGCTGAAATGGTGGTAATATGATGTATAAAATTGAAAAGAACATTCCATTACCCGAAGATGATGGAAGAAAGAAGCGTCCAAAAACAGATTTGAGCTTAACCATGGAGCAAATGGAAGTTGGAGATAGTATTGTGTTGAATTCTTGGGTGAAAGAGAGAACCAAAGTTGACAGAATTTGTGGCGCTATTGGCTTTGCATATATGACCAGAAAGATTGACCCTATAAACTATAACCGAGTTAGAATGTGGCGCACGAAATAACCCGAATAAATTAGAATCCCCCGCCTGTTCGCAAGCGGGGGTTTTTTTGTGTTGCTGTGGTAAGCCGAACAATTTATCGGTTTGTCTAGTTGGCGCATAACTCGACCAGTTTTTGATTTTTTCTCTTGCGTCCCACAAGTTCCCATGCTATAGAGTTTTTACAAACGACCTTTTACTGCTTGGATTCGTTTGCCTCACACTAGACTGGCCCCCGACCCGATGTGGTTGGGGGTTTTTTTATTCCCGAACATAAATTTTTTTATTGACACCCGATTGCACTTGGGATAATATGGGATATGTCTAGCAAATAGAGGAGATTTTATCATGGGCTTAGATATGTACTTGAGCGGCGATAAATATATCAGCCAATACGACACTACACAGCGCGACGAGAATGGGATTCCTTTGGAAATCAAGCGCCCCGTCATTGATGGCTTTGAGGTTACGTCTTACAAGTTGGATCTTGGATATTGGCGTAAGTTTGCCCCGTTGCATAAGTTTATTGTGCAGGTGTTTGCGAATGGCGTTGATGAATGCCAGCCGATTTATCTTGATGCTGATGATTTGCGCCGCATTGCGGCTGCTTTGCGCGATGGTGGGTTGCCCGACAATGAGGATTGCGGCGGGTTCTTTTTTGGTTCGCCCGAGTTCTGGGATCAAGACCGCGCCGAGGGTGAAAAGCATGCGCAGGTTTTCGACACCGCTGCGGAGTGGGTTGAGGGCAATTCATGGAACAGCGTAATTTATGAGGCGAGTTGGTAAGATGGGCCGCATGAGTGATTATCAGATTGATCAAATGGAGACGCCTATCATGGATAAGTGTCCCGAATGTGATGGGGAGGGCATCGTCTACTACGAGGTTGCCCGACCTCAAAGTTTTACCCGTGATATTGGCTACTTAGAGGAGGTTTCTCAAGTTTGTGAAAATTGTTCGGGTGATGGGCAAGTTGTTCGGATTTGCGAGGGTTGCCCGATGCCTGTGACGTTGGGCATGGGTCATGATGCAGAATACTGCGAGGAGTGTGAAAATGGCGATTGCTGATGATACGATGTGTATGCATTATGTTCGGGATAGACTGAACGGGCTTGTAACGGAAAGCGATTTGTTGAGATTTATTGATGAAATAGATCACAACATTCGCGTTAATGAGGATTGGCGTGATGCGAATCCTGATGGGCAAATGCCCGATGGTTCAGTTGTTTTTGATCCCGATGACTTTGATGTGCAGAGCGCGATTGACAAAGTTAAGGTTAATTACATTGAAAGGGCGTTGGCCCGATCAAAGAACGTGAGCGAGGCTGCGAAGTTGTTGGGATTGAAGAATTACCAGACGTTGCAGAATTGGATGGAAAAGTTAGGGCTTGATCCATGATTGAGTTCTTTACTTTTTTGGTTATCGAATATCATATTAATGGTGAGCCGACTTATGCGACTGTGATGTATGAGCGCGAGGAGCATTGTCAGGAGGCGATGGATCAGGGGTTGGCGATGCCAATGTATGAGCATCTTTTTAAGTTGTACGGTAATGATATCATGGCGAAATGTTATGTTTCTGATGATGTTTCTGTGGGTTTAAGGCCGAAGGCAAGGCCAGATGATGTACCTTTGCATTTAAGGCCAAGGGCAAGACCAGAGGAGGTTAGCAATGGATGATCTTTTGAACGTTGTTAGGGAAGTGAAAAGATTGCAGCGTGAGGTGGACGATGCTGAGTGGGAAGGAGACATGAGGCTTGCACATTTGGCGCGGGAGTTGGCGCACTTTAAGCGTTTGGAGGAAGAAGGCGTGATTTATGAGCCGAAGTTCTGAGCGACTGACTGGTGAGAGAGTGGAGGAGGTCATTGATGATCTTCTCCAAAAACTACCCGAGCAGGTTTCTCTTTCTGATACGCGAAATTTAGTTTGCGAACTTTTGTTCGGGTTAGGTTTGTCGCCTGATGATTTGCCGATTTTTCTGCTGTTAGTTGTTGATGCGTACATGGGTGACAGAACGATTGATAAGTCGAACAATTTAGGTTAAACTCCCGATAACCTGTGGAGTTTAGTTTCATGTTGCCATTTGCCAGAACCATCAGAGCCATGCCTGCCGTTATGCCTGCCGTTATGCCGAACGATAGGATGAGGAGAGGGCTTGGGGAGATAGCGCGGGATCTGGAGACAGGGCCGTTAGAAGACGCCCGTAGAACCGAAAGCGGAGGTCGATTTCAAGACATTCTTTCTGCACTAAGAAGAACACCTGCTAGACCCGCTAATCCATTTGAGGGCAACGAGCAGTATCAGGCTTTGATGGAATATCAGCAGAGCCTATCCCCGAACCAAGAGCAGCAGCAACGCTTGCAAGAATTACGTTCGGCTTTTGAAGGTACTGGTGCTTTTAAGGATTATCGAATTAATCAATTGCAGCAGCAGCTACAGCAGAGACAACGTAATCCGATGATGGGTATGGGCTTGGGTGGTATGCGCCCGACAGGAATGCAGCCATATCAAGGCTTTGGACGACCACAGTTCCCGATGCAAATGCCGATGCAGCAGCCTATGCGTCAGTTCGGCATAGGATATAATCAGATAGGATATAATCAGCCGCAGCCAATGATGGGTGGTTATGGTATGAGTCCATATCAGCAGATGCGTCCGCAACCGCAGCAGTTCGGTGGCTATGGAATGGGTCAGCAGATGGGTGGATATGGTGGTTATGGTCAGATGCCGAATCCTTACCAGCCTCAGCAGTTTGGATATAACCCGAACAATTCTATGGGTTATGGTCAGCAGGCACAAAATCAGTTCCAAAGTTATATGCGTTAATCTACAATAGTTAGATTACAGGTTTCGCATTTGCGCTTTGATTCATCTATTTTTTTCAGTGGAGTGTAGCATTTGATGCAGCGATTTTCGTTGAGCTTTTTTTGAAACTCACCTTCTTCTTGAAGTTCAATCATTTTCATCGCGGGGCAACTTGTATCTGGCTTTGATTTGGCTTACTGAGTTAATTGATAGTCCTATGATTTCACCAGCATCTTTTAGTGACAGTCCTTTTTTTAGCAATCTATTTAATATCTGTGCTTGCTTGGTCATTTTAATTGGACCTTCGCCTTTGTTACTAGGAGGATTTTCTTTTTTTGTAGCGGCTCCGATGAATCTTGGATTTTTTTTATCTTCCTCTATTTGAGCAAGCCAAGCGCGTTTGTATAAATCCTCATATTCTTGCATTTTAGTTAGCAATTTTTCTCTCCAACATTTCAAACAAAGCCTGTAATTCCTCTACATTTTGCTTTGTGGTATAATCAGAACGCGCCGTAGCATCGTGTTTCATCCAATGCATACGGCGCTTTATTCTTTCAATTATCTTAACGGTTTCTACGTCCACCGAGCAGTTCCCTTTAAAACAATTGCGGGACCGACAATACCTGTGCCACATAGCTTTGTGGCTTCTTCGTTGAATGGCAAGCCATGAAGTAAGCCCTCTTCGTTTACGAGGATTTGCCAGTCTTGATGTTCGGGTGAATGGACAAGTTCAACAAGCCCACCTACCAGTTCTTGCGCTTCCGTTAGTGTAGGAGCGCGGTCTTCAAAAACATGAATCATATGGATCTCCTTTTTCCTAGATTGGGATTTATACCAAGTATTCCCATACATTGCAAGTAAAAAGTTAACCGGGGAAGCCCGGCAGTTAACCTTTTAACCCGAACATTTTATCGGGTTATACATTATCGCGCCCGGTAACGGGTTCGTATGTTCCGTTAGATAGTGGTCCGTTTGGAACGCCGAGATACTTTAGTGGTCCGCTTGGTGTTAATCTGTATTTCTCAACAAGCCCCTGCTGCATAGCTGTTGTGATTGTGTTTTTGATTGTTGTTCGCTTTACGGATTGAATAGCTATGATGCATGGTTCATTTGGTTCCAGCCCGTTTGCGGTATTCCAAACGCCGTCATGCGTTCCTTCAATTGTTACTGCCAAGCCTTGTTCTTCACGCATGCGAATATATTGCACAACGTGAGCCAAGCGATCTCTGACGGCTTCGGACATTGCGAGTGATTGAATGTCTACACTGCGATCTTCAAGCAAACCTGTATCTTGGTTGCGAATAAAGTGCCTGATTTCACGGTTGGCTGGGCCGTTGGATTTAACGACTGCGCCATCAAATACTGCGTTTCTTGTGTATGGTACGTTTAAATCCCTGCATCTTTGCTTTCCTGTGCCTTCGTCTACTTGCCACACGGCGAATGCAGAGCGCACACCATCAACGATAGCGGATGTCCCTCTGATTTTATTACGCGCTTCCTCTGGCGTTGAGATTGGTTCTTTGGCGTCAACTTTTGCCATGTGGTGGTTGACCATTACAGTTGCGCCTGTTTCTGTAGCCATCTGCGCCAAAAGCCCCATGAACGCTGCCCCTGCTGCGGGATCAGCGTTGACATCCGCGTGAACGAAAGATGCAAGCGGGTCAATAACAATCAGCTTGAGGTTTTCCATCTCCAGCATTTGATCATAAATGCGAGAGAACTCTTCTCCCATGAGGTAGGTGTTATCGAACTTCTGCATGATTGGAAACACGCCACCGAGGTTTGGCAACGGCAAGACACGTAGCTTGTGATCATAGGTTTCACGATAGCGCATGGGATCTAGCCGAGAGATGCGACGATGCATTTCGTCTTTATCATCCTCTGCCGTGATAATGATTGCATCTCCATGTTCTGCGACCAGACCACCGAATGCATTTTGCATAGATGCGCCAGAGGCAACCTTCATTGCCAAGTCAAGCGTCATCATGCCTTTACCACTATCACCCGCTGCGGCGAACACCACTGGTACACCGAGAGGTATTGTGTTTCCGATAAGAAACTTTTGTTCGGGTGCGACACCAATGAAATACTTGTCTACAATCAGACTATCATCCAAAAGAGATATTGGTTTTTTTACTTTACTTTCATGGTCTTTGAGAAACTTTTTAATGTTAAAGTCTTCTTCGATAGCGTCCGCAGCGTCCCACTTTTCTGGCTTTGTGGATGGGATTTGCAACATCACTGTGGACTTTGCACCTGCGTTTTTTGCTTGTGCCTCTACGATCTTTGCGAGCTTTTTCCCTGCCTCATCGTTGTCAGGCCACAGGATTAAATCTTTGTTCCGCAATGGCGTGAAGTCAAACTTGCTTGCTGTATTTTCAGAAAGCATACCTGCGCCACCAATGGTGCATGTCGCTGTGTAGCCTAACTCGTTAAGAGCGTCCGCGCATTTTTCCCCTTCAACCCAAATTACCTTGTCGGCACTTACAATGTCGGGTATGTTATATAAGGGTCTAGGATCGGGTATTCCTTGGCCTCCGCTCATGAACTGGCGAAATTGTTTTTTTGGCTTCCCTTTCCCATCTCGAACAATTTCGCCAGTTTCATCCCTTTCAAAGTATTTCCGAACTGTGACAAGCACCTGCCCATTCTCGTCAGTGTAGTCGTACTCTTCTTCGAAAGGTGTGTTGGGTCCAATCTGAGCCTTCACAATCTTTTGTTCGGGTTTTTGAAAGCCAGTTGTTGCTGTGGTGTTTGTTACCTGAAAGTTTTCGGGCTTGTTTAGCTTCACAACATTCTCTGGTGGGAGTGTGATGTTTTTGGATAGGTGGTGCGAAAAGTATTCCGCAACCTCTTGGATGGACCAACCGCGTCCTTCTTTTAGGATTTTGGTAATGCCGCCCACACCATCACCTGACTCAAAATCTTTGCCTTTTAAAAACCAAGGACTTTTCGTGTCGATGTTAATTCTAAGCGACTGGCCTTTTTCTCCGCTTAGTGAACCAAGCAAAAAATCATTTCCGCGCCTAATGCCGTTTGGGAAGGTTTCAATTAAAGCGCGAAGCTGAACATCTCTTGGAACTTCTTCTGAAATTCTTTGTGCTACTTCCCTTGCATTCTTGCCAAACTGTAAAATATTCATTATCTTGTTCCTACCTGAACCCTTTATACTAAATGTGGGGTGCGCTTTTGATCGGGTTGCACCTCACATTTATTCCTCCCAACAAGTTTCCCGATACTCGCAAAACTTACAGAGGAAAAAATCTTTCGTCTGAGCGATGCGAGGTAGAATGTCACCTGCTTTTGCAGCGGTCAAGATATTTACTGCCCTATCACTAGCCTCCTGCGCAAGTGGTGCATTGTAGGGTACTAGCTCATAATAGATTTCAGACGTGTTTTTATTGACCACTGTGAAGAGCGCAGGGTTCTCCGTTAGGTCCATATATGTTTGATAGAGAGCGATCTGCGTTGCGTAAGTTGGATTTGCTTTAGCCACGCCCATGCGAACAAATGCTTGAAACTTTTTATCGTTAGCAGATTTGTTTTCCCAGAGCGCGGGATAGCCCATAGCCACGGGTCCATCACAAATAACGCCGTCTATGTGTCCGCGTATTTCACCATCTGCTATTGCAAAGCCAAATTGTTCGCCTTGTCTATCTTCTGTGCGTAGATCAAACCCTGCATCTTTAATCCACTTGGCTGCATAATCTTCAATGTTGTGACCGAACTGAAAGATTCTCAACGTCTTTGCACTGAACTCTTTGTCAGGATCTATCGGGTAGTTGAGATAGCGATACTGTATTTTGCGCTGACACTCATCACCAATACTAGATGCGCCAATATACTTACGGCGCTCACGCCTTTTTTCATTTAAAACAATCGCATTATCAACGGCTGCTTTGATGTGATCTATGGTTGTATCAGAATTAGAAGGGGATTGAAGTAGAGGGCCAAGTGCCTGTTGACTTAAAGTAGGTTTCTTCGAGTTTTCCAATTTCAATCTCCGCTGCTAGATTTTGTGCTTCTTGAATGCCAAATATTAAGGTGTGAACTTGATCTTCTGTTAAATCAGAAAATCGAGTATCCCACCCAAACTTGCCAAGTATGTGAGCCAACTCTTCAATTGGCTTTGGTGCTGATGATGCTGTCAATGTACCGTTTCCTCCTGTAATCCGAACAATTCTATGACTTCCTCTACTTCGTCCGGGTCTGCATCTTTGTTTCTGAATCCAATATTTAAAACCTCACTGCCCTTTACCATCACAGAAGCTGCTCCGAATATTACTTCATTGTCGGCTTCTTCCAGATGGTCTTCGATAATTTCATTTGCTCTGTCTTGTACTTCGGAGAAATTACTTGAATCGTTGACCCAACAAATCATCTTGATTTCAGATGTTTCGACAGAACCATTGCTCTTCTCCGCAAGCATGAGGTACATTTCAAATCTCGGCATCAGGTTTCTCCACAATGCATTTGGCTAAATCACTAATAAGATTAGTTGCTGCCCTTGTGTTTAACTCTACATGACCAATCTCTTTTCCGTCTACCCACATGTAAACAACTGGGCCAGTCTTGCCCTCTCGCACTGTGATTAATTTAATTTGCAAAGAGTTTATGTTCTGCTGCATAGAAAGCTCTTTCTAAAGCGTCTTTGTTCCAGAAAAAATTCAAAGCGCACCCTGCTTTGTATTTTGTCCACGAGAAGTCCATTGGACTGATTTGAATGCCTTGGTCCAACAGAAGGCTTCTTTGCTTATCAGTGGCTCTGTTATTAAGCCAACGCTTACTTTTGTTAGCTGCATCACTGTCCTCAATTTCGCGCAAAAAATCGTCTGCTGCTGACATGGCGTGAACTTTCTCGCCAATCGCTACTGTGCGAACGCGACCCTTGTTTTGCTTTACCATTGCAATCCACATGTTTTCTTGAAGGTGGCCTACAAATGCAAATCCTTGGAATCCCATAGCCATCAATGCATTGCCCTCTTGAAATGGGCTGATCCACATGAATGGAGATAGCTGCATTAAATCGTATTCGGTCATAATGAATTTTTCGAGTGCAGCTTTTTCTTCTGCTAAAAACTCGTGACCGCAGATAGGGCATTCTGATACACGCGCATGAACTTCTGCCTCGCACTCTGGGCAGATTTTTGTTGGCGCTTCGCCCTCTTCTTCTTTTTTCCTGCCATCCAAGTTTGCGACATCATCAATGCTGCCATGCGTAATTACAGACGTTCCAAAGTCCATAACGATGCAATCAGTCTTGATTGTGTTTGGATACAACTCTGGATCAATGATGCGTAGCCCACGACCAATCATCTGAACCATAGTGCCTTTCTGAGAGCAGGGACGGGTCAGGACAACACATGACACGGGTGGAGCGTCAAATCCCTCTGTAAGCACCGCTACGTTGACCACAACCTGCAAATCACCATGCTCAAGGTCATGGAGCATTTGCGATCTTTCTTCTTTTGGCGTTTCGCCTGTGACGTAATCTGCCTTAATGTCTGCAAGCAGAAACGCCAAGCAAAGATGTTCGGCATGTTTAACTGTGGAGCAGAATACAACAGTTTTGCGATCACCTGCCTTGTCCTGCCATTCCCGAACAATTCTATCGTTAATGACTTGGTGGTCCATAATCGCGGCGACCTCTTCCATGTCATATTCTTTTCCGCGCTTTGTGACTTTATCCAGTTGATCATTTAAGCCCAGATCAACAACAAATGTTTTTGGGCGCACCAGAAAGCCTTCTTGAATTAGAGAGCCGATTTCAATCTGGTGTGCGCAGTTGTTAAACACAGAGCGCAATCCTTTGCCATCACCACGATTGGGCGTGGCAGTGAATCCTACAATCTCCGCTCTGTCATTGTCCTCAAGCACGGCATCAACCACACGGCGATATGTGGGAGCCGCAGCATGGTGGCCTTCATCAATGACCACCATGTCGAACTTGGGGCGGTGTCTGAGGTTACGTTCGCGTGAAATGGTCTGAACCATTGAGAACACTGCATCTCCGTCCCAATGCTTGACCGTTCCATTGACGATGCTTGTGGTAATATAGGGGTTCACCTTTTTGAACTTAGATTGGTTTTGCTCAACAAGTTCATCGCGGTGTTGGACGATAAGAATTTTTTTGCCTTCTTTGTGGCGCTTGCCTACGAGCGCGGAAAGCATGATGGTTTTGCCTGCACCTGTGGGCGCAACGACGAGAGTGTTACCGTGTTTGTCGAGTGCCTTGATAGCATCGTTCACGGCTACCTCTTGGTAGGGACGTAATAACATAAAACACCTGTTCGCTAGAATTGGTGGGGGGTATGCGGCCCTCTGCCCCCCGGTCAGAGGTCTAGCAGGCGCGGAATGGCCTTGCCGCTAGATTATCTGTTAGCCCAAGATGGGATTGCTCCTGACGCTTGTGGTGGCGCTGTGGATGCCACTTGTTGCATCGACTGTGCAGCCGCTGGGGTCTGCATTACTGGAGCCTGACCACTTGGGATAAATTCCCGCGAATTAGGTGTCAAGGCGGCGACCAAGCGATTGCTATCGCTATAGCCGTTTGTTCCTTTCTTAATACCAATCTTAGCACAGATTTCCATAGCATTTAAGTCAAAAACACCAGAAATATTTCTGTTTTGCTGTGCCTGTGGCGACATGTCCGCAGGATCAATGTTACGCGCACTTTCGACAATTGACTTCAGTGTGCGCAAACCAATCTCCTTGGCTTGTGGGATGCCGCTCTGACCCATCTTGTCACCATCGACAAAGATGCGATCCCAGAACTTACGACGATCATATTCACCACCAATGATAGTGAACTCAAGTTCCATCCATTTTGCCGCAGAGGACATGGACTTTTTGAACCACGGACCAGAGCCAAACTCTGGGACTTCTGTGTCGCCTTGCTTTACAACAATCACGGCGCGGCACACTGTGCCATTCGGGATTAACGTAAACTCACGGTTTTGTGAATTATCGTCGGCGGGTACGTTATTTAAATTTAGCATTATGCTACCTCTTCGCTAGAGTTTTGAGTTGCAGGATCAACGAACGTCAGATCCTTGGAGTCCTCTGGAGAACCACTAGACATCTTTTCCATGAGTTTGCCAAGATGCGGTTCTTCCAAAGTTTCGAGGCGACCAGAGCGATCTTTTGCAGGGTAGCCCCATTCATTCAATGGCTGACAGACGAACGCACGATACTGACCGTGATCCCCTGACAGGATTGCCATTGTAATTACTTCGTCAACAATCCCGGGCAATTCACGACCAGTTTTGCTGCCTTCGATTTGCAGCGCATATTGCTTGCGCCCATAATCATCTGTGATTTCGTCAAGGATGCCAACAAAAATCACATTCTTTTCGCGGATGTGCTGCAAGTGCGTAAGCCACGACATCATCTCACGTCCATGCATTCCGTAAGCTGCGCGTGTATCCAGCTTCCCTGACCGCTCAGAGCGCGACTCAGGCTGCTGTAAGCACCACTGAAAGCACAAACGCCCTGCGACAGTAATAGAGTCCACGAAAAGAGTATCGTACCTCTGCCAGATTTCTGCACTGTCTCCAAACATTGAGGCAACATAATCGTAATGCGCCTGAGAGTAAGGCTGATCCTCACTGAGCGCGGGATTAGGTCCGCCCAAAAAACACGCAAGGTCACGACACTCTGCCCATGTGCGAGGGCGAATGACGTCAATCGGATGTCCTTCGATTGCAGCATCACCTGCTTCAAGGTCCAAGAACAACGTGCTTGCGCTGTTTAATGTTCGGGCGAGTGTGGTTTTACCCACACCACTTTGCCCACACACCACGATCTTGTGGCCTTTCTTTTCAGCGAGACGCTGATCGGCTGTGATAATTTGCAAAGCCATTATGACACCATCCTTTCTTCTTCTAACGTGTATTTTTTCATATAATTTGGAACCATTTCTTTTAGTTTTTTTCTAAAAGATTGATGCACAGACATATGATCACCTTCCCAATCAGAATTTGCAAAGGCATACATCCCTCTCATAAAATTTGTATTATCAAGAGTTCTGCCACCTGTTTCGATCCCAATGGTTTTTTCCATGATTTGTTTGTGCATGGAAACAAATACATCAGGCCATTTTTTAATGTTTGAATGGCAGATTACATTATACAACTCACGAGCCTTTTCATGTTCAATTAAGCCCAACTCAATCGCCATAACATATGCCGCCCTAAAGGAAGGTGATTTCCAAGGACTTCTTGCACTTTTAGGTGGCTTAATCTCTTGTTCAATTTCAATTAAGAGACTTCCAACTTTAGTATTAATGACCTTATGAACATCTTCATGCGAAGGATCTCTTACAAAAGTTGCAGACCTAAAAAGATAAGCGATTGGGCCGCTTACTTGTTTTTCAATGTTAAGGATTTCATGGATAGAACGTGCCTTTCCTTGATCAAGAATTTTAAAAATTTCAAGCTCTCTGACAATTGACACCGCATAAGCAATTTGTTTTCCGGTTTCAATTTGTGCATTTAAACGGTGGTTTCCGTTAATAAGAACCCAAGAGCCATCATATTTAGTAAACACTAACGGTTCTGGGGTTAAGTCCCACCTGTTTAAATTCATCGACCTAACAAATCGCCTATAGTTTTGATTGTTTAAGTCTCTGTTGCCACTGTAATTAAACTCACACAGTTTTTTTGCGTCTTCTGAAGAAAGAAGAGAATTAAAGGTCAACTGCTTACTGTCCAAAGGACAATCGGTGTTGTGCATTTCTTGCCATTTAAGATTGAGTTTTTCGAAGATATTCATCATTCTGACTCCTCAATTGTAAAGCCACCGACTTCAACTGTCCGACATGGCTCAAGAAGGTTGCGAATAGCGGGTGGGGCCGCTGTGTATTTGCGCTCGTCAACAGCAAGTGTCAGCTTGCCGTAATGACGTGCATCTTCCTCTGGCATTGCCTCTAAGACGCAGCCGAGTTCATCTTGATCCCACACGACTTTCTTGCGCACCGTAGCCTTCAGCTTACGATTGCCTGCAACAATATATGTGGTGCCAAAGTCCTTACCGTCTGCGCGTAAAGCATCACGCGCTTGGGTAAAAAATGTATCATGGAGTTGTTGTTCAACGTCTTTCAACTCATCACGCAATTCACTGATAACGTACTTGAGTTCCTCTCGACGCTCGAACAGTTCACGACTATTCATGTCGATTCCTTTCCGCTTTAAATTACTAGAGCCTTACCTATCCCATATAGCTTGGGACATGTCAACGACTTTTTTTACATAAATTTTTTTATTGACATTCCATTTGATTTGGGATAATATGGAAATGTCGAATGATTTGGCACGTTGTTTGAAATGTCTAGTATGAGGTTAAACATGACTAAACGAGAACTCTACGAAAAAGTCATCTATCAACTTGAAGCAGATTGGAACTCAAAACATGATCGCATGGAAGCGATTAAGTTACTTGAACAAATTCCAATTGAAAAACTGGAAGAGTATATGAAGGATGTAAAATTCGACGCACCAAAGATTAAAACTTTTAGTAGTGTGTTATGAGTGAGGGGGGGCTAACGCCCCCTTTTCTTTGACAGGAATATCTCAATACCATGAACAGCTTTCATCAGCTTCTTCTTTAACTTGAACTCAGGAGTTTCGACGCCCTTGGCGTCTTCGACCACCTCGTACCAGTCTCCGTTCTTGTCCTGCTTTTGGTATCGAAAGTCCGCAACGTAAGCGCAAATCTTTTCACCGTTGACCGCTATGTTGTATCGCACTTGTAGCTCAAGATCCTTAACCTGATCTGCGCGTTCAAGCGACTTGAGGTACATGTAACGCTGTGACTCCCACTTGGAATCAAACTTGATGCCATCAACAGTTACTTTCTTATTACCATACTTGGGTCTTGACCCACGCAGCTTGGGATTATATACAGTAGGAAACGTCATTTATGGGAAAGTCCTCCATGCCGAATCCAGTAAAATACAAATCTGTAGGTGTTTCAATAGATGCTTACGACAAATTAGTAAAAATAGCGGATCATGAAGATCGTGCTATTGGACGCCAATTGTCGCGTATGATTGATGATGCTTATGACGATATTCAAGCAAAGGTGGCATCTCGTCGTGACAAACGCCACAACTTTGGCATTGCTTCTGTATTAGAAGATTAAAGCAACCCCGCGCTTCCAAGACCGCCCAGTAGTGTTGCAGCCACTGCTGGGTTTTCTCTTGCGCGTTGGCGAATTTCCGATTGCACGTTGCGTTGCAATTGTTGAATTGGTCCCATTGGCCTTGTAGGAGAAGGTGCACGAACTGCTGGAGCAGGAATATCAAACACTGATGTCGAAGCTACATCTGGTACAGTTGTTCGGGTTGTGTCTCCGCGCTGCTGGGTTGTGATACCTGCTGCTCTAGGAAGCGCAGCACGATTTACACGACCAGCTTGCCCAATCACTCTACCTGTGCCGCGAGCCAACGAACCTGTCGCCTGCATTGTTGCTGCGGGGTTAACGCCCTGTTCAACCATAACTTCGTTGATTGCATCAAGCATAGCACGACCACGATCTTCTGGATTAGCTGCACCTGCCTTACGAATCTGAATATATTTCTTCATAGCTGTTGGGCTGCTCAACGCATTTGCGAACAATTTGATCTTACCAATACGACCCAACGCTTGCATGGGGTGCTTGAATGCCAATGCCCATAGAGAGCCTGCGGCAATCGAACCTTCCTTGGTTACGTCACCAAGTGCTGCCAAGTCGTCACCAAAGCCTTTTAAAGCTGTATAGGTATCATCACCGAGAATACGCTTCAATGCGCCTGCATTGTATGTCTTCAGTATTTTTTGCAACATCTCTGCATTTTTTGTGGTTTTAAACAAATCACCATCAACAGACGCTAAAATATCCTGCAATAGAACGTTCTTCATGTTTTCTTGCATCTGTGGATTATTTTCAAAGAAGCGCATGATACGACGAGCTTCGCTTTCTTTTAGATTTGGCTTTGTGATTTCTTTCACAGCCTCGTCAAACGTCATAGATGTATCTTTTAATTTACCTGTCGGCCCACGGCTCATTAAGTCAAACTCATCTTGAGCCGCCTTAATGTTACGCATTTTATCAGCAATAGAACCGCCCAAGCTGTCGTCAGCAACACGTTC
>Ga0181563_10002958_pt1 | contig 16409 bp, 7 predicted proteins | sample 011ome_25_FD_133759 | JGI IMG/M metagenome (GOLD analysis project Ga0181563, IMG submission 133759) | Coastal salt marsh microbial communities from the Groves Creek Marsh, Skidaway Island, Georgia - 011512CT metaG (megahit assembly) | ecosystem: Environmental > Aquatic > Marine > Intertidal zone...
GACTTCGCGACAACCTTGCACGCCAACTTCGTGACTACTTGATCACAGTGGATGCCCAGATGCCGATCCAAAAATCCAGCGGTCTCCCCGTCCCCTACCCCGCTGAGCAGACCCAGCAGTCCGAGTAATCCCCCAGTATCCCAGTATCCCAGTATCCAAGTATCCAAGTATCCAAGTATCCAAGTATCCAAGTATCCAAGTATCCAAGTAGCTCTCTGGTATCCAATTGGTTCTCAGTTAGCCAAAGGGTGCCAAAGCGTTGATAAAACTAGGCTGGTGGCATCAAAATCTTTGCTTCTTCATCGCAATCACTGAAATTCAGCAACGTGAAAACCTGAGTGTGTTCGCGTGGTGTGTCAACCAAAACAGGAATGACACCTTACGCCTCGCACACTCCGTACGAAGGCAACGTCCGTTTTAGGCTAGGCGATAATTTCCTTGGCAACGACACCGTGCACATCGGTTAATCGGAAATCTCTTCCTGCATAGCGGTAAGTCAGTCGTTCATGATCTAGCCCCATCAAATGCAGAATCGTCGCATGCCAGTCGTGAATATGCATCGGTCGATCCACTGCCTCGTATCCATGCTCATCAGTGGCACCGTAACTAAAACCACCTTTCACACCGCCACCGGCCATCCAAGTCGTGTACCCACGGTTATTGTGATTACGACCGTCAATTCCTTGTGCAGCGGGCGATCTCCCGAACTCTCCACCCCAGATAACGAGCGTCTCATCCAAAAGACTTCTCTGCTTCAAATCTGTCAACAGTCCAGCAATTGCTTGATCACAAGCTGCAGCACGCGCGCCATGATCCGTCGTCAAATTCGCATGTTGATCCCAACCACCATGTGACACTTCGATAAACCGTACACCTGCCTCAGCGAAACGCCGTGCAAGTAAGCACTGCTTGCCGAATTCCTGAGAAGGCCCGCCATTGATTCCGTATAGTTCCAAGGTCTTCGCGTCCTCATCCGAAACGTCCATCAGTTCGGGTAAGGCATCCTGCATTCGAAACGCTAGCTCGAAAGACTCGATCATGCCCTCAACACCAGGCTGGTAACGATCGCGATCAAGTTTTTGCTGATTCAACGACTGAATTAAATCCAACTGTTTTCTCTGTTCAGTCCTCGAGAGTCTTTGGTTTCGTATATCTCGTATTGCATCGCCGTTGTCTCCGCCTCTGAATCCCTGTCCTCCGCCGAGTCGCCCCGGACGTCCAATGGGTGTCCCGCCGTAAACCGCTGGTAGAAAAGCGCTTCCAAGATTCGTCGAGGATCCTGCCAACGGATTTAGAGAGATAAAGCCGGGTAAGCTTTCGTTCTCGCTGCCAAGACCATAAAGTGACCAAGCTCCCAGCGAAGGCCTGATGAATTGCGCGGTTCCAGTATGCATTTGGGTCAACGCACCACTATGAACTGGCTGATCGCAGTGCATCGAACGCAACAGCGTGAGGTCGTCCGCAAACTTGGCGACCTCCGGAAACAGATCGGATATCCAAAGTCCGCTTTCACCTCGCTGCCGAAAGTCCCACGGTGAACGCAACAACTTACCACCGAATCGCCCCGGCTTCCCATGGTCACGTTTAAGTAATGGTTTGTAGTCAAATGAGTCCAAATGCGAAGGGCCGCCGCCCATGCAAAGAAAAATGACTCGCTTCGCCCTAGCAGGAAAGTGAGGTGTTTTGGGGAGCAATGGATTCCTGGATCCAGATGCTATCATCGCGTCTTGTGCCGCCAATCTCTGAGTCAGACCTGCCAACGCAAGCAACCCAAAACCGGCAGAGGCGGATTGCAAAACATGTCGTCTGTTGAACATCCGAATCACTTTCAATTGAACATTAAATCTGTAATCAAAATCCGTAAACTCATGACTCAAACGAAAAAACATCCACTTCAACTCCACGAAACCTGAGGCTCGCGTAGGTCGGTCCTAATCAAGAAATAGAAACTCTGCCGAAGCAAAAAGACTTTGGCAAACAACCCTCATTGCCGCGAAGTCGTCGTCAAGGTCAAGCATCGATTTATTTTCAGTAATGAAACTGCTGAGCGTCTCTTTCTCTTTTGTCGTCGGGTAACGTCCAAAGGCCAAAAGAACGGCTTGGTCGATTTGATCACTGAGCGGGTCACCGTGCTGCGTCAGGCGTTTCGCGAAGGCGTCGCTTTGTTGCTGGACGAATGGATTATTCATGAGATACAGAGATTGATTCGCTGTATTCGAAGTTTCTCGCTTGCCAATAATTACACTCGTATCGGCTAAATCAAATACTGCCAGCGCCCGTGGTTCAGCGTCACGCACCAACGGCAAATAGACACTACGATACTTAGCCGATTCCGCGTCAAGAAACTGACTGCCATCACGTAGTGATCGCATGATTTCGCCGCCGAGGTTTGATCGCTCAACACTATTTGATCGCGACCTCATCATCGAATTTCCACCAAAGCGTCCCTGTGCAAACCCCCTTCGTGCCTGACCGCCTAGCATTCCCGCTTGATTTTGGCCACCGATTAAAGATGGCATCGATAGATCGAACCCAAGAGCGGTCATCATCGAACGATTTGGGATCACTCGACCACCGATGACACGTGTGTATCCCAAAGCAGCCACCAGAGAGGCATTCGAGGGTTTGGTGTCGAGTTCACCGCTGATGCTTAGCATCGCATCTCGGATCGCCTCGGCGTCGAGCCGCCTCGGGTTCGCTCGCCAAACCAACTGGTTATCAGGATCAACCTGGTGGTGGGCCTCGTTGTACTCAGACGAAATTCGATAAGTTCGCGATGTAACGATATCGCGTATCAATGACTTCACCGACCAACCGGAATCTATAAAACGTAATGCGAGATAATCGAGTAATTCAGGATGACTAGGAGGTTCACCCGTAACCCCAAAGTTCTCGGTGGACCGGACAATTCCCGCGCCGATCAAATGCATCCAGATTCGATTCACCATGACTCGTGCCGCAAGTGTATTTTGTTCACTCCCAATCCATCTCGCGAGTTCAAGCCTTCCGCTTGAGCCTTGGCGTATTTTCGGTTGTTGACGAACAAGAACGCTTGGGAAGCCCCGAGGGATTCGATCGGCAGCTTGATCGATTTCACCTCGCACTAACAATTTGGCATCTACCGCTTGATCGGCATCCTGCACACCCATGCAAAAGGATTTAGGTTTTCCTTCTTTGTCTACCGAGGCAAGAATACCCGACAACTCGGCCATGCGTCTGTTATAAAGATTCCGTTCGCGTTGCGCAGCGGCCGGATTACCCTGTGTGCGTTGCCGACTTTGCAACATCGCCAACCGCTCCTCTTCCATTTGCTCGCGAATCTCCGCAAGCTTATCCAGCGGTAACTCAGTGGCATACGGACTTGAACGATCCACGGGCAGGATGATCAAATTGCTAGTCTGCTTATCGGTAGGATCCGAAAAAGCACCAAGCTCTGATTGCGGGTTGCCAAAGTAAGTCTTTGTACTCTGGAAGATGCCCGCTAAAGCATAATAATCTGACTGACGTATTGCATCGAACTTATGATCATGGCAACGAGCACACGCCACCGACATCCCTAGAAACACGCGGGTCGTGGCATCGATCTGCTCGTCGACCAAATCAGCCGCAAACTGAACGCGGTTATTCTCATTTACATTCTTGGAACCGATCGCCAAAAAGGTCGTCGCAATTAAATGATCCGCAAAATCATCGTCGGTATCGACGGGCAATAAATCACCTGCGATCTGCTCCTGAACAAATTGGTCGTACGGCTTATCTTTGTTGAACGATTGAATAATGTAATCGCGGTATCGCCACGCATTTGGGTAGGTCATGTTGATCGAACGACCGGATGATTCGCCGTAACGCACGACATCCATCCAATGCCTCCCCCATCTCTCTCCGAAGTGGCTTGAATCGAGTAACCGATCCGCTACGTAAGAAATCGCTTCGTTGGGATCCTTTGCCCACATCGTCTCAAAAAACGCTATCTGCTGGGGCGTCGGTGGTAAACCAATCAGATCAAAGCTCAGACGCCGCAGCACATCCGTCGAGGAAGCATCAACCGAGGGTTTTAAATTGGATAATTCAAGCTCGGCCAAGATGTAACGATCGATCTCACTGATGGCCCACTGCTCGTCGGACACTGGACCGGGCAGATTTCCCACTGGATCGCGATACGCCCAAAAAGTGCTTTTTGCATGGTCGATGTCATCCTCGGTAATCGTTGCCTGAATTTTCTGAACCTGCTGCGACCGAGGGTCTGGCGCCCCCATTTCAATCCAGCGACGAAAGTCATCGATCACCTGAGAAGATAATTGTCCATTGGGCGGCATCTCGTACTCGCTGTAACAAATCGCCTGATACAACAAACTCTCCTCGAGATTGCCAGGAACCACCGCTGGGCCCGTTGCTCCACCAATCGCCATGCGTTCTTTGGTATCAAGCGTCAGCCCACCTCTTGCATTACCTGCCTTACTAGAATGGCATCCATAACATTCCTTGATTAAAACTGGCCTAATTTTGGTTTCAAAGAAATGGATTTCATCCGAAGTAAGAGCTGGCTTCGAATTAACCTGTTCAGGCGTCTGTGCGAACATCTGCTGAGCAAAGACCCAAGGCAGAAGGACGATGATGATGAGTCTTATCATATCCGGTACCATTCAACGCAAATCCATGCCAACGCAACGCCAGCGACAGTCTGACGAGCAATTCAAGAAGCTACCTGAGAAAAACTCCGCCGCCGTGCCAAAGTTCCGTGAACCGCTCGTATTCGTTCAAATACGCTAGTAATCTGGAACAAACAAAATCAATGGAGCTACTATCCGATCGATTCTCGAGTCAAGACTCCATCCACAAGTCTCATGACACCTTCGCTATTTTCGTCTCGGAGTTCCGCGGGCAGCATCGCATTCGGAATATCCTGATAACACACCGGCCGAACGAATCGTTTAATCGACCCCATCCCAATTGAGGTGAAGTGGGGCAAAGAGGCCGCAGGGAAGGGGCCACCATGATGCATGGCATGATTAGGTTCGACTCCGGTAGGAAAACCGTTCATCAACAACCGTCCAACCTTTAACTGCAACTCAGAAAACAACACCTCCCATTGCATCCATTCTTCATCCATCGCATGAATGGTAGCAGTCAGTTGCCCCGATAGTTTCTGGATCACACCGAGCAGATCCTCAAGGCTACGCCAACGCACCAAAATCGAAAACGGCCCGAAGATTTCACCAAGATTTTCCTTTTTTAGATCACAAGCGTCCATGACAAGAACTGCAGGGACAGCACGACACGCAGCATCACTGGCCTGCTTTGATTGGTAACGTTCAGAGGTAGTAATAGCAGTACGCTGAGCCACACCTTGCTCATAAGCTTCACTAATCCCACGGTGCAACATCGTTTGAATCGGCGATTGTTCAATTCCAGTCTTGATTCGCTGCACCAACTGATCTCCCGCGTCGGTACTTGGAACCAAGAGAATACCGGGGTTTGTGCAAAACTGACCACCAGCTAGAAGCAGTGAGTTTAAAAATCCATCAGCAATGGTGTCGCCCTTACACTGAGCGGCCTCCGGTAAAACCACGACCGGATTCACGCTTCCCATCTCCGCGAAGACCGGAATCGGCTCGTCGCGTTCAGCGGCCAATCGGCAAAGAGCCCTACCACCCTGTTCGCTTCCCGTAAACGCTAACGCCCGGAGTGACGGATGGTTCACCAATCGTTCGCCGACCCGATGACTGCGGCCCTGGACCAAAGAAAACAGGCCCGGCGGTAAATCAAATTCCTGTAACGTCCGCCGCATGATTTCGGCCAGCAATTCGCAGGTGCCGGGGTGTGCAGGATGCGCCTTCACCACCACTCCGCAACCGGATGCTAACGCCGCAACGGTATCCGTCCCGACGACCGAAATTGCAAACGGGAAATTACTCGCCCCAATTACACCAACCGTTCCGAGTGGTTTTAGCATGGACCGCACATCGGGCCGCGCAATTGGCTCCCTCTGGCGATCTGAAAGATCGATCTTCGCTTCGACCCAACTTCCTTCGCGCAGTATCGAAGCGAAATGGCGAGTCTGCCCGATGGTCCTTATTAACTCTCCCTTTGCTCGGGCGATGCCGTACCCTGTCTCCGAAATACAACGGTCTACCAAAACGCCGGAGTGCTCATGCAGCGATTGAGCAAGCGCGTCGAGAAATGACGCTCGAACTTCACTACCAATACTCGTGGACAGAATAAAAGCCGCATGAGCCGCCTCCACCGCACGATCCACCTCCTCATCAGTAGCTTCGGTGAATCGAGGATCCAGTCGCTTGCCAGATTCAGGACAATACGCGTCAAATCTGGCCTCGCCGCTGGCCGACCAAATGCCACTAATCAACTGCTTACCCGTTATCTCTAGGTCGCGATTCAAAACAAAACCCCTCTAGCTAGACCCACAACTAAAAAAAAAATCGCCACTTGTCGACGCAGCAAGGATCACGCTCACTTGCTTTGCAACGAATCAAACAATTTTCCCTACAGTATCGAGTGCAGATGAAGGTGCAGAATGATCGCGTCTAATTCTGGTTGCATCACATCAAACAGGACTCCCCACTCGGCGTATTTCCCCTGCGTCGAGAGGCCGATATGATGTGTCGAGATCGGTGCAGCAACAACCCTATTCGAAATCGGACAACGGTGCTTACCCGATCAAACGCTGGATTATCCCTTCCCAATTAAACAACCTTCCGAATTGATGTCATTCCGACCCAACCCAACCGTTTGTTCACTCTACGCTGTCCTCTTCGCCATCACATCATCAATCGGTGCAGATTGGAATCAATATCGAGGACCTAAAGGAGATGGGAAATCGGTAGAGAAAATCGACATTGAAGGGTTTAAGGCTGGAATCCAAAAACCTCTTTGGAAAATCCCGACTCCAAGGGGGTTTAGTTCTTTTTCCATTTTGGATGACACCGTCTTCACGATCGTCACTCGATCCTTTGACGGCGCAAATTGTGAAACCTGCATTGCGTTCGATGCAACCACAGGTGCCGAAAAATGGGCAGTCGCCTTAAGCTCCAGCGACTACGGCCACGGCGGCGGAGACGCCGGTGCGCCTGGAAACCGAGGAGGTGATGGCGCCAGATCAACACCTACCGTTGACGGTGACCGAGTCTATCTCTACGACGGACACCTTATACTAACTTGCCTAGATTCAATGACCGGAAACCTTATCTGGCAGCACGATATTCCGCAGGAATTTGCGGGACGAAACATCAAATGGTTCAACGCCACCTCACCGGTAATTTCTGGATCGCTCGTCTTGGTCGGCGGTGGTGGCGCCGGGCAAAGCTTTATTGCATTTGACAAATTGACAGGAGAAGCCCGTTGGAAAACGGGTGACGAAATCCTAACGCACGCGACGCCACATCTGACTCAGATCAATGGCAAACAGCAGATCATTTTTTTCGTCCAATCAGGACTCGTCTCCGTTGATCCAACCACCGGGCACGAAGAATGGCGAAGTCAATTCCCGTTCAGTGTTTCGACTGCTGCATCTCCAGTATCGTCGGGAAACAAAGTCTATTGTTCTGCAGGCTACGGAGTCGGCGCAGGACTTTTCGAAATCGGTGCTAGTCAAGAAGCAGAAGAGGTTTGGTTCAAGTCGAACGAGTTAATGAATCACTGGAGCACGCCTGTGATCAAAGACGGGCACCTATATGGCATCTACGAGTTTAAAAAATATGGGCGAGCGCCATTACAGTGCGTCGAACTCGCAACAGGTGAAATCAAATGGTCACAACCCGGATTCGGCCCAGGTAACGTTATCGTCGTCGACGATAAACTGATCGTGCTTTCAGACGCCGGTGAGATCGCGCTTGTTTCCGCACGCCCAGACTCCTACGAAGAACTGGCGAGAGCAAAAGTGCTTGAAGGTAAATGCTGGTCAACGCCCGCCTACAGTAACGGCAAACTGTATGTTCGGAGCACGAGCGAAGGTGCATGTTTGGACGTTAGCGGACGGTAGTCCCAGCGATCAGGTGGCACACTTCACTGAGCACAAAACATTTACCTTTACCACCTTCCATCCAAATTGAATCAAAATTGCGAGCAGAACCAGCAATGGGGGGCATCTTCTTATCGATGCCCAATTAAGCTTTGAGCATCCGTACGGTTTACCCTAAGTCGACAACCGCGAAACGTCTAACCCCAATTCGTCCTGGACGAACACCGCATCCACCAAATCACCGGTCCAAACGTTCGATCCAACGGATTCAAAGACTGAAATCGATTTCGAAAGACGCCTACTGAAATCAAACGGTTCCTCCGACAAGATCACCGAACCATTGAACTCAGTCTTGACCGATGAGTCGTTGGTCTTTTTCGATTGATCGCCGAACAAAACTCGTGCCGCAACCTCAGGTGGATTTCGGTCAAGTAATGCAACCGAATCAATCTGTTTATCGAACAGCGCAGTATCAGTTGGCATCTCACTCTCACCAACGACACTCTTTCTCGTGAGATCATTGATCACTCGCAGTGCATCTAAGGCGGAGCAGATTCCATCGCCGTTTTGATCAAAAAAACTTGCTCTTTCGGTTAGCAGTAGCGTTTCACTCTTCATGCCGCCTGTCGAACGCTCGCTAAAATGCCGTCGAGTCATTTCATTGACGACCGCGAGAACATCCAATGAGGAAACAAGTTGGTCGTTGTTGACATCAGACGGGTTAACAAAGTTTTTCCAGCCTCCCCCCTCAACGATCATGGTCGTATTTCCGTCGGAAGCGATCTGAACCAATTTGCCATCGCGAATTTCAATTCGCTCAGTTCTCCACGAATGATCATTCTCAAACACCTGCCCGGGCTTTACGACCGTGCGAAATTCTTTTCCGCGGACAGCCGATTTAACACCGCCGGGTCCATCGATGGAAAGTACCCCCAGCGTCGAACGACCCAATTTCAAAACGCCAGAAAAGTCTGCCACGGTATCAACAACTTTGGAGGCCGAAACAGCACTGGCAACGTCGGTACTAAAAAACATCTTGTCGATTGCCAAGATGTCTCGATCGCCATTGCCACGAGTATTGGGGTCTGTATCAACAACTCGGACAAGTAAATCACCAGTCACAGGTTCGAGTAACTGAACCGAGTAAGAAGAGGGTTTGTCCGACTGAATGGTGACCAAGTCAAGCCAAGTCGCACCCGCGTCACTCGACAACTGAAAAACAAAGTCGTCATCATCTGAATTTGAAGGCCGATACGCATTCACTTCGAAACTTAATGCGTCTTCCGCCACGAAAGACCAACGATGATCGAGATAACTTTTTCGTGTCGAAAGTCGCCCACCGGAGCTAATTTCCGACAAAACCTCTCGGCTTCCATCCAACTCCTGAAGACTGGAATAATCCCCCGTGACGATCACACCGCTCTCCGTTCCCTCACCGCTGGGGAAATAATGACTGACCACACGATCATCATCATAAATCGTCATCTGTGATTCGATGGTTCCCGACAGGCTGTACAACTCAGACGCTAGAACATTCAAAATGATCGACTCCGTCCCCTCTTGAAGCTCATCATCGACGGGTGTCAGCAATAACCGAGCCGACAGGTTGCCTGCTGGAATGATAACCGTTCCCGACAAATCCTCTAAATAGTCTTCTGGCGATGCGGTACCTGTGACTTGGTAAAAAATAGAAAGATCCTCAGGCAACGTTCGATCAATGGAAACCTCAGCCACCATGCCTTCGCTTCCGAGTTCCGAACCATAGCCATCGAGTGTTTGAAGAACAACGATCGGAGGAAGTGGTGTCGAACGACGAGTCACGAACCCGATCTGATCAACAAAGACTCGATCCGCGACTGACTCATTCATCTGTCGATTGGAGTCAACAACCCGAACAGAAACCAACCCAGAGTGCTCAGCCGCAAAAGGTACGGAGTAATTTCGGATCGCTTTTTCACTTAAATCTAAGAGCGTTCTCCAACCGAGACCATCACCAAGGTTGTATTCAAACAAGAACGATTCGACGTCGCTATCGTGACCGGCAACCAGAACGAATTCGGTGCCAAGATCTCCCGAATACAACTCGAAATCCCAAGCATGCTCAAGACGACTACGCCGATTGCGTTGATACACCTCCTCGGTGATTACCTCAGCCAAGTTGTCCACTTCATCCGTCATTTCGTGGGAATTCGCGACCAAGCCATGGGTATTCACCTCACCAATGGCCCCATAGAAATATTCAAATTCCCCTATGCCATCATCATTCAGGATGGTCCCAGATGCTTTTGCCTGCGAGACCTGAATACCGGCAGGTGCCGATGCGATTTCCACGTTGAATGTTTCATTGGGCTCTTCGGTTTCGTCTCCCGCAACGAGGATCTCAATCACCGCCTTGCTACTACCGGCAGCAATCAAGGTACTGCCAGCGGGTAGGCCAAGAACAAAGTCACTATCCGTTGTCTGGTACCCGTCAACTGCCCAATCAATCATCAGGTCCGTCACCGCAGACTCATCCAATTGCAACTCAAATCGAAACGGTACGAAACCACTATTTCCCTCGTTAAGAACAGATTCCACTGCAACCACCGAGACATCCGCGACCGAATCGACCTGAACTTCGATAGTCCCATCTGCAGTTCCCCCCTTTCCGTCCGCAATGGTGTACTGGAACTGATCGGTACCGTGAAAATCGGCGTTCGGCTGGTACATCAACCTCCCATCGGATTGGATCTCTACCACACCGTTCAAAGCACTACCAACAGAAATAACCGAGAGGGTATCACCATCAGGATCAGTGTCGTTTTCCAGCACGTCAAAGACAACGAACTCGTCTTCCAAAACCACAACATTATCATTCTGCGCTGATGGATCCTTATTGAATTGTGTCGCAGCATTGACAGCCGCGGCTGCATCAAGCAGACCATAGCCAAAAAAACGATCAACACCCTGCGTTCCAAGATCGGTAGCGGTGGAAACCAAAATCTGCCGAACGTCAACTGGATCCGTTACGCCGAGAGAAACGATCAAACCCGCAACGCCAGCAACATGCGGCGCAGCCATCGAAGTTCCCTGATAAAAGTAATAACCAAATTCAGATGGAGCGCCAGCAAACGTGCTCTGCAGAATCCCGTCACCAAATCCATCGTTGTTTTGATCGACCGTCACGTCGCCGCCAGGTGCAGCGATATCAATACTATCGCCATAATTTGAATAGGAGGCTAGTTGCTTGTCGTATCGCGTTGCACTGACGGCAATGACATAGTCGTCATAGGCTGCGGGAAAGCTTACCGATTCGACTCCATCGTTACCCGCCGCGGCTACGATCGTGACACCACGGTCGTAAGCATACGCCAACGCATCCCTGAGCAAGGTCGATCCATTGGAACCACCAAGACTGAGGTTGATTACATCGGCGCCTTGATCGGCAGCCCAGCGAATACCACTCGCAATCGACGCATAACTCCCAGAGCCATCGCCACCTAATACTTTGACCGGCATGATTGTCGCATTGTACGCAACGCCGGCGACTCCAATTCCGTTGTTACTACTTTGAGCAATCGTTCCGGCAACATGCGTTCCATGGCCTTGATCATCGTTTGCGTGACCATCATCGTTAATGAAATCGTAGCCAGGAGAGAAACGTGTCTGCGCTAAATCCGGCGATACAAAATACTGACCGGACGCATCACTGTAATTCTCATACGCCACTCCGGTATCCAGCACAGCAATCGTTACACCAGTACCGGTCGCCTGAGTCCAAGCCTGCTGCAGATTGATACCCCCACCTGAATCAGCGCCAAAATTCCACTGATAGGGTAGAAATGGATCGTTCGGAACCGAAGTGCTGCTAGCAATGAAATTTGGCTCGGCGTACTCAACAAAAGGATTATTCGACAAGGCTTTCAAAACACTGTCGGCTGCCTGTGCAGGCACAGAAATTCGTCGTACTCGACCTTGCCCATAGAGCCGACTTAGTTCTGCCGCCTCATTCGCCTGATAGACCCCACGAATATCATCTGGATCGGCACCGGGAGTGAACTGAATTATGATCTCGCCCGGCACCCGATCATTGACCGGATCACCGCTGCCGCCCCCCTGCCCGTAGAGAAAGTCTGCAGCTAGTAGACGCCGCTTCTCAAGCGTTTCGACGGCAAGACGCGTTGTCCGTGCACGCAAATTCACCCTCGAAGCTTTCAGGGACGTGCTGGATGTATGCGATTTAGGAAAGCCAGTTCCCTGACGCCGTAGCATCTGATTTGCACGAACATTAAAGAACCGGGGGAGAGGCGAGTACATAGCGGCATCAAGTCTGAGAAATGGTTGATGAAAATAGACGTCTTGTGGGAAAAACAAACACCTCCCCCGATGGTATGTCTGTCACCACTATCAATAGCTACGTCAAAGCAGATCTCGTGCCAAATTGATTAACCACCATTTGAATGAAAAAGAAGCCGCATTATCCATATGACCGTCACAAACACTGTGAGGCTTACCGAGCAGGGATAGCGAAAATCTTATTCTGAGAACAACCGATCTCAATTTGAGTCAAGATCCTGAGCGGTCTTGCATTCCATTCCGTCTGCCACTCGAATCTTGAATGACCTCGGCAACAAACCGCACGCAACGATTCAGGGGCGTTCCCATTGACAATCCGTCCCTAGAAATCAACGACTGCGTAAAAAACTGGTACCATGCGTCCTTCGCGAACCAAAGGAATCCTAGACGGCGTTGTCGTTCTCGTTAATCTGGCAAAATCTTTCTCGTCCGATTCCGGTTCATCTGGCAGCCAAATCATCAAGCAACGTTGGACCCATTCTTCGATGAAACCAATGATCACGAAAACATTCTTTTCTCTTCTCTTGTTTGCGGCACTCCCGACTTTTTTGACCCAAACGGTCGTCGCTGGAAATCAATCGAATCTATCGCGACCCAATATCATCTTCGTTCTCGCTGACGATCTCGGTATCGGCGACACACAACCGACAAATGCGTCTTGCAAGATCCAAACCCCCAATCTTGTTCGTCTCGCCAACTCAGGAATCACTTTTACCGACGCTCACTCTTCCAGTTCAGTATGCACTCCGACGCGGTATGGCTTGTTGACGGGAAGGTACAACTGGCGTTCACGATTGGCGCGAGGAGTACTGAGTGGCACCAGCGATCACCTAATTCCAAACGACCGAGCCACCGTCGCACACCTGCTCAAAAAAGTGGGATACCACACACAGATGATCGGAAAGTGGCACCTGGGCTGGGATTGGACCTACAAACAAACGAAGGCAGGTAAAGGAAAGGAAATTGACTTTGAGAAACCGATCATGAACGGCCCGGATATCAACGGATTTGACGGGTATTATGCCCACTGTGGATCACTTGACATGCCTCCCTACGTCTGGGTTGATACCGGCAGAGCGACCGCCATACCGACTCACGAAGAGGGAGTCACCAAGCAACAGGATCCATATGGTTGGTACCGCAAAGGCCCCATCAGCCCCGATTTCAAGATCGATGAGGTGCTACCCCATCTCTTTGGCAAGGCAATTAACCATGTGATTCACCGAAGCGACAAACAACATTCTGCCCAGCCATTTTTCCTTTATCTAGCCCTACCTGCACCCCACACACCGATTGTTCCGGTCGACCCATTTAAAGATGCAAGTGGCATCAATCCCTACGCAGACTTTGTCATGCAAGTCGATCATCACATGGGACAACTAATCGACGCGTTAGAGCAACAAGGAATCGCCGAAAATACCCTTGTGGTATTCTCCAGTGACAACGGTTGCTCACCAGAAGCTAATTTTGGTGTTCTCAAAAGCCATGGCCATGATCCGTCCGAAGGCTTCCGCGGACACAAAGCCGATATCTACGAAGGCGGTCACCGGGTTCCGCTTATCGCAAGCTGGCCAAACGTGATCGCCCCCGCGCAATCGACAACCCAGCTTGCATGCCTTACGGATTTCTACTCGACAGTCGCCTCGATCACAAAAATCGATCACGCGTCCGGTGGCGAGGATTCCCACAGCTGGCTACCAATCTTTACGGGGCAGGGAAACTACACACGTCAAAGCCTTGTCAGTCATTCAATTGGTGGTTCATTCGCAATTCGCGAAGGAGATTGGAAACTGTGTTTGTCCGCTGGTAGCGGAGGCTGGAGTTCACCTAAGGAAGCTGATGCGGTGAAACAGAATCTTCCGCCCATTCAACTATTCGATCTTAGCACGGACCCGAGGGAATCCGAAAACCTACAGTCCAAGCATCCTGAAACGGTAAACCGATTGATCCAGTTACTAAAAACGCAAGTCGAAAAGGGCCGGAGCACCGAAGGACCGCAGCTATCAAATGACCGCCAAATCGAATTCCTTCCCAAGTCTTTACGGTAGAATCAGCGAGATGCTCGCAGCAATATTTATATGGGACGACCAATCAAAAAACGAAGGATTTGCTGCAAGACTCCGTCACATCGATCGCGGTGCCACCATTTGGGAACGCTAGACATAGCAAGCTGCAAACGAGTTCGTGTGACCCCAACGGTAAGTGCAAACTCATTTTTTAAAGGTCAACGGCTGATTTAAGAGGCAACCATGAGCGACCTATCCCAAACGGCGGATGACCTGCTCCAACTCGCTATTGAAATGAGCCGCCGCGCCCATGCGCCCTACTCCGGTTTTCAGGTGGGTTGCGTGATTATTGATGACAACGGAAACATCTTTACGGGATGCAACGTTGAGAATGCGTCATTAGGGCTTACTATGTGCGCAGAACGAGTTGCAACCGGCACCGCCATAGCAAATGGTGCGCAAACGTTCAAAAGAATCATTATCGCCTCAAGCGATGCAGTCAGCCCGTGTGGCGCGTGCAGGCAAGTTCTATCGGAATTTTCTCACAAGGAGACCGTGATCACTCAAATTGATCTAGAAGGAGGCAGCCGAAGCGATCACCTGCTAGAGTCGCTCATTCCGCATCAATTTCAACTGCGTAAAATTTAATTGAGACGATTAGCGAGCGAAGCAAACCCAGAACCAGGAACCGGTCGCAACGTTCACCGCGAAACAGGAACCTTCCTCAACCATTATTCCAACCCAACGCCTGATGCCAAACGCCAGATACCAAATCTCTGGAATCGAACTTCGCGTCCGCGTCCTAGACCTGAATATCCAAATTGATACTGACTCAATGTCTGAGTGCTTTCAATAGAGTCCATTGTTCGTCAAAGAAACCATCACCCAAGCAATCCAAGCAGCGGAACGAAATCGATGCAATCCATCCCGTATCTGCAACAGATGATTAGCCTCGCGGGATTAATCATGCTGACTGGTTTGGCTTACCTTTTTAGCGTCAATCGAAAATCGGTCGATTGGCGATTGGTTACCATTGGAATCACCCTGCAATTACTGTTTGCCGTCACGATCCTATGGACCGTTCCCGGACAATGGCTTTTCAAAACGATCGGCAACGCCTTTAACGCGGTCCTAGGTTTTGTTTCCTCTGGAAGTGATTTTGTTTTTCGGTTCAGCCCACCCGATTCAACCGATCAATTCCCGCCGCCTGATTTATTGATGCGATCCTTTGCCTTTGGCGTGATGCCGACGGTAATCTTTTTTTCTGCATTAATGTCAATTCTCTACCATTTTGGACTCATCCAGCGAGTGGTTGGGTCCTTGGCGTTTGTCATGCAAAGAACACTGCGAACCTCTGGGTCCGAAAGCTTATCTGTAGCGGCCAATGTGTTCGTTGGACAAACGGAGGCACCGCTTGTCATTAAGCCGTACCTGCCAACAATGACTCGATCAGAATTGAACGCGCTGATGGTTGGGGGATTTTCGACAATCTCGGGTGGTTTACTGGCGGTCTACGCGGGTATGGGAATCGACCCCGGTCATTTATTGACTGCATCGGTTATCTCCGCACCAGCCAGCTTACTCGTCGCAAAGATACTCGTACCCGAGGCCCAAACCTCGACGACATCCGGACGCAGGATTCAATCACCCGCGGCATCGAGTCATAATTGGATTGAAGCGGCCACCGTTGGAGCAACCGACGGAATGAAACTGGCGATCAACATTATTGCGATGCTAATTGCATTCCTAGGTCTCATCGCAATGGCAGATGCCGTCGTTCAATGGATTGGGGGATTCGCTGGCTATACGAGCGAAAACGCGTTGACCCTCTCCGGCATCATCGGCTATCTCTGCGCACCCGTCGCCTTTATGATGGGCATACCTAGTAATGAGGCTTTGATCGGGGGACAACTCATCGGAATCAAAATTTTTGCGAATGAGTTTATCGCCTACGAACGCCTAAGTGGATTGATTTCTCAGGGTGATGCAATCTCAGCCAGAACGACTATCATTCTCACTTACGCCCTGAGCGGTTTCTCTAATTTTGCCTCGATTGGCGTGCAGATCGGCGGTATCGCTTCACTCGCACCGGA
>Ga0181563_10002959_pt1 | contig 16408 bp, 16 predicted proteins | sample 011ome_25_FD_133759 | JGI IMG/M metagenome (GOLD analysis project Ga0181563, IMG submission 133759) | Coastal salt marsh microbial communities from the Groves Creek Marsh, Skidaway Island, Georgia - 011512CT metaG (megahit assembly) | ecosystem: Environmental > Aquatic > Marine > Intertidal...
AACCTAGCTGTTACCAGAGCGTGACTCAATCGCTTTCCAACTGCTCTCTGTATCTGTCTCGCCAAAACTCATTTAGATCGGGCGATGTGAGAAGTAAATACTTAGCTAGCTTCTTTGCTGCAGTAGTATCTCCCGCTTTCCGCAATGCCTCAATTCGTGCGATTTTTGCTTGGTGCCATTTCTCTGTTCCGATTTGCATCCCAGCGGCAACGGTACTCCAAATATCGGCAGCCCTAGTTAATGCAATTGGATCATCGGTTTCCTGCAATAACTCCGCAGATGCAACAAGCCTATCAAGTGAGTCGGCGGTCTTCTCGGTCCAAAGATCTAATTTACGAATGGCAGCTTCAACGTTCTGACACCAAATAAGACACCTCGCTTCGTTCGGTATCGTCAGATGATTGCCAGGTAGTGCCAGCAAGGCTTCAGCAATGAATACCCTGCGATCTGGCTGAAATTGCGCGTCCGCTACAAGTCGACTGACAAGATCGGCAATCCAATGAAACTGCAACCAAGTCTGATCCAGATTGGACAAAGCCTTTGAATCTGCTATCCCAGTTCTTAACTGATAAATACGGTTCTCAAACTCGTTTTTTGTGTTTAAATCGAGATCCGAAAGCCTCGATACGTCGAGCAGGATAAGCGATAATTTTTTGTGGATATCAAGTTGAGTTGGATGAATATCCTTGACTGGAAATTCATTGGAAAACGCATCAGAAATAAATTTCCAATTCACAGATTTCTGATCGAGTACTCTGTGCCATGATTCGGAAATTAATTTTTCATTTGGTTCTTGGGCTGGCTCTTGTAATAAACCCGTTATCACCAATGCAGCATCTAGGAACTTGTCATCACGTTGAAAGAGTTCGTAAAGCCAAACCCTAGCTGATCTGGCAGTATCTGTTCTCGGCCATAAACGCAGATGCTCTCGCAATTCGTTTTGAAGGTCAGTCTTATCGGTAATCTCCAGACTAGCAGAGATTACCAAAGACTGAAGATGCACACTCGATGCAGCCAGAGAGTTTCTATTCCTCAACGAAGACGATCGAAGAATCTCCGCTGCGCGTTGATGTTGATTCAACGAAGCAAAGGCGGCAGCTGCCTGTGTTGAGTAACCGATACTTTCATCGGGCAAGATCGATAGATCGGATGCCAAAACCAATAGCTCAGCGCCAGCTCTCAAATCTCCTGCGTTGATCAATTGTTGACTTCTTGCAGCAATCATGGCCGGATTGTTTTTTAAGCTACCGTTATCACTTCGGCTAAACATCTCGCGGAGCGCAATTGCATCTGCTCTCAATCTCGCATATCGCCCACCCCTACCTTCAATCCAATCGAGACAGTCAGTGACTCTTTTGCTTGTGCCGTAGCGAATAAAAAACTGCAAAAGCGCGAGATCCGCTTCGCAAAATTCACCTACCGTCACCGAATCGTCAGCGATGACTTCTTCGAGAGATTTTTTGTAAAAGGAAACAAGCTCATCTCTTGCTTGAAGTTCTTGACTGGTCGCGATTTTCAGACGAGCTTTTGACGCACACCATCTCGGTGATTGCAAGAGAAGTGCTGATATGTTTGAGCGCTGAAAGACTTCGTTAGCACTCTCTGACTGTTTCATTTTAATGAGAGCTTCGATTCGCAACCGGATGACTTCTGATCTAGCCTCGGAACCCAATGGTAAAATCGATATCGCGTCCTCTGCCAATTTCTCGGCGCGGGTCGCAGCTGCAATAAAATCATTGCCTTCAGCAGCCAGCAGCTCGGACTGCATCAATGCCAACGACACAACATCAACGGTAAATACTTGCTGCAATCTATACAAATCATTGCTCTTGTAATCGCTTGCTGCTCGACTCTCCGAGCGCGAGGTCAAACGTTTTTCGGCAATTTCTTCGATGAAATCCGACATAGAGTCAGCAATTTCAACAGATGATCGTATTGCCTGTTCTTTCATTGGTTGATTTAAAGGCGCGACCGCTGATTTAAAGATAAGATTCAATACCGACTGTTTTTTCGATTGATGCACTTGCGCTTGCAGAAAAATGGCCCATTCATGATCTGGGTAGGCATCAAGCAAATTGGAAACGGGAGCTATCGCCTGAGTGACGCTCGCTTCGTCGAAATCATCGCTTTGACTAATTTTTGCGACAAGTACTTGAGAATGCCTTACTGCCCATTGCGCGGCTCGAAGCGAATCGGGCGGATATTTTCGCGATTCCGTTTTACAAAGATCAATCGCGTCCTCATATCTCTGAAGGCGTACCAATTGATCGATGGTGTCGTGATCTAGATCGTCGGTTTCGCGAGGAACCTGCCATAAATCCATTCCCAATGTTGAAACATGCGAAATAGGAAGTAACGCAAGCAACGCTCCTATTATGATTGACAGCAACCTATCCATCTGAATCTTACTCATTCAGATGGCCTCGCTGCAAAGAGCACCCGGTCTGCACCGGCATCACGAGCGATATCATAAAGTCTCACCGCAATTAGCATGGTAACCCGGTCACTGGGATCAATGATTACCGGCGGCTGTATACCCAGTTCCAAAATTGATTTTAGGTACCCTCTCAACGGCTCAAAACCATCGACGGACTGGTCGTTTACGCGAATAACGGTTTCCCCATTTATTTCATCAACTTTGACTATCAGCTCGTCGTAGTCCTCTGCTTCAATCTTGATAGACTCACTCTCAATGCCGCCGGAAGGGGGCTGAGCCATTGAGCTTGGAAGATCAAACTCTGGTAAATCAAAGCTGCTTGTCCATACAAAAAACACCAGCAATAAAAATACCACATCGATCATTGGAGTCATCTTGAGACTAATACTTTGACCCTGATCCCTTGTTGGTAGTCTCACAGTGAGTTCCCCTCCTGAACCGCAATTGCTGTATCACCAATTCCTAACTTGGCTACTTCGCTTAAGATTGGCTCAATGAACCGATATTGAACAGCACCATCAGTGCGAATGCGGATTGAAGCTTCACCTTGTTCTTTATCAAGATATTGCCGTAACACGCCAGACAGGGATCCAATCTCGACAACTTCTCCAGCGACATGGATCTTGCTAGAAAGATCAACGCTGATCGTTAGAGAACTTTTCTCGGGATTAAGCGGCAAGTGACTTGTTGCCAAAGGCAAATCGAGGGGCAATCGATGCTCCTGACGTGCCAAATGACTCGAAACCAGAAAAAAGATGATCAGCAAAAAGACAACGTCAATCATCGGCGTCATATTTGCGTAGGAAGTCAATCGACTCTGATAGGGAACTCGCATCGATATATCCTAGTCTCGCCAGTTACACCACTGGATTCTACGCACTCAAATTGTGGATAATGATTCATAACATGTGTTCAATGTATCACGATCAATCGCCACCAGCACTTGGGTAAATCTCTTGGGTGAAAAACTTACTTTTCTTCGATCGTTTCTACGACAGCCCACCCAAATCGGCGCGATTGCCCCTAGCAGCTCAGATTTAGTGGCAACCATGATCGAATCCTTCAATTGGATGAACATTAACGCTGTCGCGGAATATGGGCCGGGAACGGGTGTGTTTACTCAAGCAATTATGCAAAACATGAAACCTGAAACACGTTTCTTCGCAATTGAACAATCAGCTGAAATGGTCAAGGCGACACTCAAACGCTGCCCGAGTGTGAAGATTTACCAAGACAGTGTTACCAACGTGCAACGCCTCTGTGAAATCGAATCGATCGATCGTTTAGATGCAATTGTTTCAGGCTTGCCTTGGGCCGCTTTTCCAGATGTTTTGCAAGACCAGATTTTGAATGAAATTCCAAAGGTCTTACGACCGGGAGGCTCATTCGCCACGTTTGCTTATTGGCAAGGGCTCGCGTTACCAGCAGGTAAACGGTTTTCTCGGCGGCTACGATCTCATTTTTCTCAGGTGCAAAGAAGCAAAACCGTTTGGAAAAACATGCCTCCTGCCTTTGTCTATCGATGCGTTTTGTAAGACGTCATCGCGAATCCCAGCTACCTATCTATATTGAGTGGAGATCAAAAAAACGCTATTTGCAAGTTGAAAGCCCATACTTCTTGGGCATCAACTGATCTGGATAGCAGCTTGACATGTCGCCTCCGACAGTAACTTAGAAGCAGCCAGATCGAGGACAAAAATTACCTTGTTCGTAGTCTGCAAAAACGACGCTGGCGAATCCCCACAAGGCTCTCCCTCAAGGGCACGGGCGACCGCCTTTGCCTTACTCTCCCCGGTGGCCATTAAGATAATTTCTTTTGCCTCTAGTATCGTTCCAATACCCAGCGATACCGCTTTCCGAGGTACGTCGTCTGTCGAGCCAAAAAACCTTGAATTGGCGGTAATCGTATTCTCGGTTAGCTCAACGACTTCGGTTCTGCCTCGAGCGTCACTACCTGGTTCATTAAATGCAATATGACCATTTTCTCCGATCCCCAATAACTGAAGGTCTATTCCTCCTGCGGCTTTAATTGCGGCTTCATAATCCTGACAAGCCTTTTTTAAATCTTGAGCAATACCATCGGGAACGTGCGTTTTTTCTTCAGGCACATCAATATGATTGAATAGGTTTTGCTGCATGAAGTATCGATAACTTTGCTCATGCTTTGGTCCCAGACCGACATATTCATCTAAATTGAACGTTGTGCATTGCTCGAAGCTGATCTCACCTTTTTGATAATAATCAACCAGAAAGCGGTAAACCTCTACAGGAGTTCCACCGGTCGCTAAACCCAAGACGATGCTCGGATTTTTACGAATAGCCTTTGCAAATTCTAAAGCAACATGCTTGGCAGCGAATTTCGGGTCTTCAGCTATCCGAATTTCAATCTTGTGATTCATTCACCTATTCCAATTCTTCTTTAATTGATTCACACGCTGCTAAAATCTCAGTAACCCAATCTTGCTTGCTCATTTTATTTCTTAAATCTTGCTGAAGATCTGGCCGAAGAAAGAGCCTAACTCGTTTGACGTATTTATCAAATTGGTGGTCTGCAAGTGCCGACGCTACCGGAGAAACTTCTCTTAGAGACCGAACCTCTCCCCCGCGATGCACCACGTCTAAATCGATATCAACCTCTAATTTCGCCGGTGGTGCATCAATCAAAATATCCGCAGCATGAACTGCAACACCGATTCGATTTGAAACCCTCTCTGCCAACTTTTCGCTACATGCGACGAGCCACCAATAGGGTCTGCGAGCAATAGAGCGGTGAATGCTTACCTCATCAAGAACACTAAACTCGGCAGCGCGTTTGTACAGGCGACGCTTCCTACCAAAAAGTCCATCGACAAGAGGTTCGGCCACGCTACCTTCGGCAGCCCGGAAAAGAGTAGAAATCCACGAAGCATCATCAAGACGCAGAGACGAGGCTAAATCCATGCGATTCTGCAATAAAAAAACTGCTCGTTGTAACATCGCCGTTGATGCACGAACTGCATGATGCCAGTAAACCTCGCTGAACATCACATAGCGAGAAAACACCATCATTTCCGCTGCCGTTTTTCCTTTTTCACCGATTGCTAATTTTCCAGTAGATGGATGGATGCAGAAAGTTGACATGATTCGCGGCTTATCAAAGTTCTGTCCGTAAGGAACTCCGGCATGGAGGCTATCACGGTTCAAATAATCGAGCTTATCGATATCAACAGGCCCACTGAGGCAACTGCGCAGGAAGTTGAATCCTTCATCGATTTGCTCGCCTTGACCAAGATTTTTGGGGTTCAGAAGATTCAGCACTTCATCAATCGAGCACGCCCAATCACGCCGTAAACAATCTGCCAACTCGCTATTTCGCACCCATGCCTCGGCACGGATTTCATGCCGTTCGATACCTTTAAGATTCATGTCTTCAATAGGATGACAGAAGGGCCAGTGCCCAACATCATGGATGAGTGCCGCAATCACAAATGCCTCTTGCATTTGATGCGACACCATTTTTTCGAAAACAGAATCACCTGAAAAATGAGACAGAAGTTGCAGGGCATTGTGAAAAACACCCAGCGAATGCTCAAACCTGCTGTGGGTAGCTCCGGGATAAACAAAGGATACCATTCCCAACTGACTGATCGATGCCAGTCGACGCATCGGCTCGGTGTCCAGCAAACACCGAACTCGGTGTGACAGCGGAATGTCCTGTGACGGAGGAATCCTGATAAGCGAGTTTGTCTGGTGTAGTTTTTTTACTTCAGGCAGCATAGTTCAGCAGTTAGTTAAATTCTGGCCCATTTAATCGCTTGCACCGGGATCTCACTAACCCGTTGCAAGTGTAATCCCACTTAGTAACGTCAAGATTGTTGTGACAATTAAATAAAGTCCTGCATGCGTGAGACCTTCGGTGAATTCTAGTTCCAACACGATCGTGGAAGCAGTCGCACCCATCGCAATCATCACGCTAAAAACGATCCCAAATGTCAAATAAGACATTTCCTGAGCAGCATCTAGATCTAACACGTAGCTTGGTATAAATGCATAGACCAGCCACAATGAAGCAAGAATCGCCGATAGAATCAGAACTCGATTTCGTAAATCCGAACCGGTATAAGGTGCTAGTTCCGAGTTACGAACAAAAGCGTAACCAGCCCAAGCTAAGGGCGGCCCGAGTAGTAATGAACCGACTGCAAGCACCCATATCGGTGGTCCGCCTGAATCAAACGCGTAACGACACGCAATTGCGGCTCCTACCGCTACAAGAATCGATGCCCCGGTGACCAATAACCCTTTCTTCGTCACATCGGTCTCTTGACGCTTCAAAGGCTTCAGAACGCTCTGACCTGAACGGTCCTTGGGTGCACCATCATCTGGTGCATGAATGACTACTTCCTCGGATGCATCGGGGACCCTGATTTGATTTTTACAATTGGGGCAAGGTCCCGTTTTTCCGGCGAACTTTTCGCTGACCTGAAACCGTTTGAAACACTTGGGACAAGTAACTTGGATTGGCATAATTGGAATGGGAGCGAATGGAAGTGAGATAGTTCAGATAGAGTCTTTAGTAACACCCGTCCTAATCAAACGATGAAAAGAGTAGGATTCCGCAGCGGATCATCCTCCCAACTTCACTGAATTAACACCGATGAACCAGTGGGAAGACACTGTGAACCACGAAGCAATTCCACCACATGATAGCGATTTTCCGGAAATTCAGGGTGGGGGAACGCCCTCAGCGCATGTCGTGCTGTTTCAACCGGAAATCCCACAGAACACAGGCAATATCGGTAGATCCTGCGTTGCCGTGAATGCCAAGCTATGGATTGTTGAGCCAGCTTCTTTCCAAATTGATGAAAAACGTGTACGACGTGCAGGACTCGATTATTGGTCACATCTCAATCTTGAGCTGGTTCCAAATTGGGACGTGCTGAAAGAACGGGTTCCCTCTGAACGTTATTTCTTTTTCTCGAAATTCGCAAAGCGAGCCGTTTGGGATGTAGAGTTTAAAGAGGAAGATGTCTTTGTTTTTGGTCGCGAAAGTTCTGGGCTACCAGAATCCATTCTGGACCCAAACGACCCTCGGGCATTACGACTGCCCACCACGACTAAAGTACGAAGCCTAAATCTTGCAACAACGGTGGGGATCGCTTTGTACGAGCAGCAACGGCAGTTGCAAAATCGCTCTCAGCAAAACCTCTAAAAGTGAAAACCAAACAAATATTTGCATAATATTTCTTTCAGCAATGTATTTGTTATCGAATCGAATATATCACCATTCTAATCGCTGCTAGAAATTTTTTTCGGTGCGTAATCTCATGGCTCAAAACAAGACTCAGATAAGTATTGGAACAATGATGCTTCTGATGCTCGTCTTTTCCATCATGTCTGCCGGATTTTTTTATGCATCACGAGTCGATGCTATACAGGGGGAACTCACTTTTTCTGGCTCGTCTCAAGTGTCAAGTAATCTAGGCGGAAATCAGCGTACCTCCCATGTGATCTTCATTATGTTCACATTCACTTCGCCCCTACTACTTGCAGGTATTTTAGCTTCTGCTGTCTCACTGCTGCGGCGAATCAATTCAGAGCGTTGAAATGATTGAAAAGAAAGGCTTAACCGATAACGATTTAAAAAAACTACTCGGGACAATCCGTGTTCCTGTTTCCATCGAAGCGTTTCGCAGTGGTCTACAGACGAAGCATGGCAATATTATTCGTAGACGCCATGATTTCTCCGTTGATGAAATCCCATTTCGATCAGAAACCATTCCTTGGTACGCGCTGGGTAACCGTCCTACGGAGAACAGTTACGGCCCGACAAGAACGCTTGCTTACGCCTCTGGAGCGTATTTCGTACAAGATGCAGGATCTCTGTTAGCACTGGCACTTTGTGATGCTGATCGATCGCCTACCAGTCCACTGCTTATTTGCGACCTATGCGCTGCGCCAGGGGCTAAAGCGTCCGCGTTGCTAGAGATGATTGAACAGTCTCAGGGTTTTCTCTTGGCAAACGAGGTCATTGGTACACGTCTACCCGCGTTAACGTCTAATCTTTCTCGAACTGGATCAAATCGTTTTGCCGTTTCTTCGCTCGATCCAACTGTTTTGGCAAAAAAACTAGGATCGGTTTTTGACATCGTTTTGGTGGATGCACCATGCAGCGGACAAGCGATGTTATCAAAAGGCAAGCAAAGAGAATCCTCTTTCTCACAACCGCAAGTGGAACACAGCGCCTTGAGACAACAACGCATCTTGGACGCAGCCAGCCAACTTATCGTTGAGGGTGGAACGCTTGTTTATAGTACATGCACTTTCGCGGAAGCAGAAAATGAAGATCAGGTAGATCGATTATTAAAATCCGGCATGTTTGAACCCGCTCCCTCCCCGAGGTTGGAAGAGTACGAAACAAGCTCAAGTTGTTATCGATTGTGGCCACATCTTCATCAATGTGCCGGCGCGTTTGCCTCTCGTCTGAAAATAAAAAATGTTCATAACGTGTCAGTCAGGCCCAGAAAGATTGTCGAGACGAGAGTGTGTGATGCACCATTAAAAGATTGGTATGTCGATGACTTCAGGCAATGCCGTCTGCGCCAGGCAGGAGGTTCGCTCTTCGCATGGTCAAACAATGCTCCTCATTGGGTAGAGTCCATCGCAGTCAATGGACCAGAGATTGCACACCGCACAGGTCAAACCTGGAAACCTTCACACGCGGGTGCACTACGTGGTTTGACAGAAAAAAAAGCAAACCAAAATTTTGCTCTTGATAAAGAATCTACCAAGCAATATCTGAGAGGCGAAACCATAAAGTTGGATGCAAAAGGTTGGGGGGCAGTCAGTTACGGTGGAAGACCACTAGGCTGGGTCAAAGCGATGAATGGTATCGCTAAAAATCATCTGCCATCACATGCAAGGTTTAGCGGAAACCTTGCAGATTAACCACAACAAGAACGACACACATCTTACCGGTTCGATTTAAACCGCAAAAATAACTAGTGATTGAATATCACCACACTATTTTGTGCTGATGTCATATGATTATTGAACGTGACCGCAATAACTTTCGCTGTTTCAAGAACATTCGATTCGACCGATATCGGTAGGACAACAGTTGGTGAAATGGCGGTTAAACCCTCAAGAATGAATCGGCCAAAACAACAATGAAAGTAGCAAGTGGTGGCGGTTTTCGGGCGATTCACTACACCTTCAAAAAAGCGAGAGAAGCGGGCGGATTGCTAAAGCTCTATCGCGCGATGCGTTCTCGTAACGCGTGTAAGACATGCGCGCTAGGTATGGGCGGACAAAAAGGCGGAATGGTCAATGAGAAAGGCACGTTCCCGGAGGTTTGTAAAAAAAGTTTGCAAGCGATGGTGGCTGATATGCAGCCAGCAATTCCTCCCGACTTTTGGAGCAGTCATAGTATCGATGAGCTGAAATCGTTCTCGCCCCGTCAACTTGAGAGTTTAGGAAGGCTTAATCAACCGTTACGTTATCGACAAGGAAGCCGATATTACGAACCAGTAAATTGGGAAGAAGCGATCGAAGATATCGTCAACAAACTTGATCGCGTCGAAGCGAACCGATCCTTCTTTTATTTCAGCGGTCGAAGCAGCAACGAAGCCGGTTTTTTATTGCAATTGTTCGCGAGGTTATTTGGAACCAATAACGTCAATAATTGCAGTTATTACTGCCACCAAGCGAGTGGGGTTGGTCTGCAGTCTAGCATTGGTACAGGAACCGCTACCATCGTGCTTGAGGATCTAGAAAAATCAGATTGCGTTTTTTTGATTGGTGGTAATCCAGCGAGTAACCACCCGAGGCTAATGACAAGCCTGATGCACGTGAGACGACGTGGCGGAAAAGTAATTGTGATTAATCCTGTCCGAGAAACAGGCCTAGTGAAATTTCGTATCCCAAGCGATCCGCTATCGCTTATTTTCGGAACCAAAATCGCCACGCATTATATACAGCCAGACATCGGTGGTGACCTTGCCCTTCTTTGGGGAATCGCTAAATCATTGCAGCAGTTAGACGCGATGGACCATGATTTTCTCGAATCTTATTGCCAAGACAGTGAGCGGTGGGCGGATCAAGTAAGAGATTTTTCTTGGAGCGAGATCGAGGAGAAAAGTGGAGTCCCTAGGTCAAGCATCGAGGAAATCGCGAAAATCTACGCTAAATCAGAACGCGCCGTGTTTGCGTGGACCATGGGCATCACTCACCATGCTCACGGAGTTCAAAATGTGCAGGCAATTTCCAACCTTGCTCTGTGTCGCGGTATGGTTGGTAGGGCGGGCTGTGGATTGATGCCAATACGCGGCCACAGCAATGTTCAAGGGATTGGTAGTGTCGGTGTCACACCAAAGTTGAAGAAGGAAATATTTCAAGCACTTGAGAATCATCACTCATTAAAGTTACCGACTGCCGATGGTCTGGATACGCTCGCCTGCATGGAATCCGCGGATCGATCAGAGATGCAGGTTGGATTTTTTCTTGGTGGAAATCTATATGGATCTAATCCAGATTCAGAATTCGCGGCAGCTTCTCTTTCGAAACTAAAAATGTGCGTGATGCTGAACACCACACTCAATACTGGTCACTTTCATGGATTAGCTGAGGAAACTTATGTGTTACCCGTTTTAGCCCGTGATGAAGAGCCAGCTCCGACCACGCAAGAATCCATGTTTAATTTTGTTCGCCTGAGCGATGGTGGCCCGAGACGTTTGCAAGGTCCTCGAAGTGAAATCAGCTTAATCGCAGCCTTTGGTTCAAAGGTTAAGGAAACCTCAACAAAGGTTGATTGGCGGTCGATGCGTAATCCCGAGGAGATAAGACGTTGGATTGCTTCTGTAGTCCCTGGTTACTCGTCCATCGCAGAGATCGGTAAAAGCAAAGAGGAATTCCATATCGCGGGTCGAACTCTTCATCGACCTGATTTTGCTACCGATAGCGGAAAAGCACGGCTTCATTGCCATTCGTTGCCTGAATTAAAAGGTAAACAAAGATGTCAATTCCGACTAATGACCGTAAGAAGTGAAGGGCAATTTAACACCGTCGTTTACGAAGAAGAGGACCTTTACAGAAACCAAGATGGACGTGATGTCATACTAATGCACCCCGCTGACATGAATGAAATCAGCCTCCGCCACAATCAAAAAGTGACGGTGACCAGTGACACAGGGAAAATGAGCAATATACGAGTAAGGGAATTTGGAAACATCAAACGCGGAAACGTTCTAATGTACTATCCTGAGGCGAATGTCTTGGTATCAAGAAAGGCGGATCCCGCCAGTCGAACGCCGGCATTTAAAGGTGTGGTCATCCAGATTAACGCCCAGAATTAAAATTTCGCGACCTTGGAAGGCGAAGTTCTAAAAACTGGCGTCGACGCCAAGTTGCTTGTTTGGTACGCAGAGATGAGATGGTAAGTCTACCAGCCATATTGTCTCGGACCCCGGAACCCCTCCGATGTTGGATCTAGCTGGCATTCCCGTTTTTTCAGCAATTCTTTTTTTTGTCGCAGGACTAATTTTTGGAAGTTGCTTCTCGAGAAAATTAAAAGCCAATCATAATCCAGACAAGGCACTCGCTATCCGTTTGGCAAGATCGCAATTCGCTTGGAAAACTCGCAAGAAACAATACTTGGAGTCAAAACATCATGAATCGACCATCAAAGAATTAAGGGTCGAGCTTGAGCAGAAAAACACAGAAATCGCAGCGATAAAAAGAAGTAGCGATTCGATCACTTCCTCACTCCATCAACTCGAATACGATTATCTGGAGCAAAAAGAACAACTCAATCGCCAAGTCCGGCGCAATCGCATGCTCAACGCACAATTGTCAGAAGTAATCGAGGCGAAAACCAAACTAAGTGCGTTAACCTCTGTAGAAAATAACGAAAAGTCGAATTTCAGGGGATTTTCTTTCAATGAAAATCTCCGAATGAACACAGATACTTCTACTCGGCCCCTCATCATCAGCGAGCGAGTGAAACTTCGTATACCCAGAAAAGCTGATGACTCCATCTAGGTTTTTAATCAGCAAATCACGGTCATTCAATGACTCACCGCAAGGCAGAGAGTCTTAAAGAGCGATGCTTTTTATGTCTTGCGTTAATCAACCAAGTGGTTTCCCTGCCTTTAGTCGTAGAAACGCATCAAAGAAACCTTGAAGCTCGCGACCATCCATCACGCTGTTGAAGTTACCAACGTAATGACCTGTTCGGGCATCTTTCACCCTCTGATCTGGATGGAGAAAATAATTGCGGATCTGAGAGCCGAAACCTGTCTTTGCTTGAGTTTCGTATTTCTTGGCGTCCTCTGCCTCGCGTCTTTCTTCTTCGATTCTCGCTAATTTGGCTCGCAACATCTTCCATGCCGTGGCTCGATTCTGATGCTGGCTACGCTCGTTTTGGCATTGGACGACGGTATTGGTTGGCACATGCGTCAACCGAATCGCACTATCGGTTTTATTAACATGCTGGCCACCCGCGCCACCCGCTCGATACCGATCTTCGCGAACATCTTTTTCCTGAATATCAATTTCGATTGAATCGTCAATCTCTGGCGCAACGCTCACAGCAGCAAAACTCGTCTGGCGTTTACCCTCACTGTTAAAAGGGCTGATGCGCACCAATCGATGCATCCCTTCTTCTCCTTTTAGGTAGCCGTAAGCCATCAGTCCACGAATCGCAATCGATGCGTGATTGATCCCCGCTTCCTCGTTTTCTTGACGATCCAACAAATCAATACTGTAGCCAGAATCAACTGCCCAAGCGGAGTACATCCTTAGCAGCATGTCTGCCCAATCATTTGCATCGGTGCCTCCATCTCGAGCGTTGATGGTGAGGATGGCTCCAGCCGAGTCGTTCGGACCATTGAGAAGGGCTTTTAACTCGAGGTCATCAAGTAAACCCTCTAGCCGGTCTAGTTCTTGATGCACTTCAGATACGACGGACGCATCCTCTTCCGCCATTTCGAAGAGAACCTCCAGATCATCGACAGACTGCGTCAGATCTTTCATTGGTGAAACGACCGTTTTCAGACCCTTTAGTTCGGCCACGACGCGCTGCGCTGCTTCGTTATCATCCCAGAACCCACTCTCGCCCATCTCTGTTTCGATTCCGCGAATCCGTTCTTTCTTTGAGGCGTAGTCAAAGAGAGTCTCCTAGTTGGAGGAGGCGAGCTCGGATCTCTTTGCTTTTCGAAAGTGAATCAGCATCCATTCTCGTAATGGACTCCATGCGTATGATGTGGTGAAAACCGTTATCAGGAATCTTCTTTGTGACTAAATGGATCAACCTAGAAAACGACAGTTTGCTAGAGTGTCAACTCGGTCATTAGACTTAACGGTCAGTGTGTTCTGAATATTGAGGTGAAATATACATGGCAAGAGTCGTTCTCGCGATGAGTGGAGGTGTCGATTCAAGCGTTGCAGCTCATTTGCTCTTAGAGCAGGGACACGACGTCGTTGGAGTCTTTATGAGACACGGCGAAGAATCGAGTCAGGTGTGTCGTGTTGAATCGCCCAATCTGCAGCAAGAAAACTCACTCCCCGTAGTCGAGAAACTTGACAGATCCCCGTCTCCCCGGTTGCTTCAGCAACGTGCGGATCACAAGCAGGGATGTTGCACAGCGTCAGATGCTGCCGACGCTCGTCGAGTCGCTCTAAAAATGGGCATTCCGTTTTACGCACTCGATTTACAAAGTGATTTTCGAAGAATCGTTGACTACTTTGTTGACGATTACCTCTCCGGCAGGACGCCCAATCCTTGTGTAAAATGCAATCACTGGATCAAATTCGGCAAGCTATTCGATTACGCCGACGACATCGGGGCTGAGTTTGTGGCGACTGGCCACTACGCTCGAAAGTCAAGCAGCGAAGAATCAACCCCAGAAAGCCAAAATCAGACCTATGAACTGTTACGGGGGTTAGACTCAGACAAGGATCAATCCTACGCCTTATTTGGCATCCAGCGAGCACGCTTGTCGCGAATGCTGCTTCCGGTTGGTGGATTCACGAAACCCGAAATTCGACTGATGGCCGAAAACCTTGGACTAGGAGTTGCCGGGAAACGGGATAGCCAAGAAATCTGCTTTGTCACTCAGGGACATCACAGCGATTTTGTACGGGCAAAGGCTCCGGAAAGATCATCAGACACAGCCGGCAATTTCGTTGACATCAACGGCAAAATCCTTGGTACTCACCAAGGATACGAAGCGTTCACTATCGGACAAAGAAAAGGCTTAGGAATCGCCCTAGGTGAGCCCGTTTTTGTGACACGAATTATTCCGGCGACCAAAGAAGTGGTTCTTGGATCGAAGGAATCGCTAGCAAGACAAACCTTCGAAGCAGATGAAGCCAACTGGCTTATCGAGAACCCTCGAAGTCTCCCACCGAAAGTTGGTATCCAAATTCGCTACAACGGCGAACCAAAACGTGGACATGTCACCGTAAATGATGATTTGACGAAGTTTCACGTTGAATTCGACCAACCTGAATTCGCCGTGGCACCTGGACAAGCTGCTGTTATCTACGACGGTTCACGGGTGCTCGGTGGTGGTTGGATTTTGTAGGTAGCGAGCTTTGATAGAAACCGAGGATCAACCACTCTATAGAAGGGACACACCTTTTTAAAACTACGAGGGATTAGATCGACTACGAACCCGATCCGCGATTCACTCGAGAGAAAAAAGTTGCTGTCTCCAACTCCGACGACTAAAGTTGAGTGGAAGTTTAGAGTGGTTTATCGGAGTTCTACTGTTTTTCTGCCGATATCCTAAAACTGGCGAGAATCAAAGTGGCTGAACCGGCCGGATGAATTTTTAGGGGGAAGGAAGCGAGCAAAATGAAAAAGATCGCGTTAACTATTATTATTTCTGGATTGATTTACGGTTCAACCAAACCCGTTGAAGCATACGGTAATCAGACCCTGCTGAACGAAATATTTGGTCGTGGTATCCATGCCTACTATGTCGGAAACCAAGACGACGCCCAAAAAATGTTCACATCTGCCATTGAAAACGGCTTAGAAGATCCGCGAGTTTATTACTTCCGTGGCATCGTTTCGTTTGACCTCGGTAACACGGAAGAAGCGATCTCAGACTGGGAACGTGGTGCAGAAATAGAAGCTAATTCACGAGTGAATTTCACCGTAGGACGATCCATCTCAAGATTTCAAGGTAGCGGTCGTGTTCAACTAGAGAGCATTCGTCAAGCGGCGAAGTTGTCCGCGATGGAAGCTCGTATGGAACGTGCCGAAATCAGATATGGGGAAATTGCAAACGCAAACATTCCGCCTAGTACATCATCCAAGGGCATTGCTCCACCACCGATTCCTTCCGACATTGTGAATCCGTTTGCAGCAGATATTGCTGTTGGGCAAGCCAGTGTTGTGGACAACGATGCATTGAAAAATGCGATGAATGATCCATTCGCCGGCGAAGCGTCCGCTGCTCCCGCGAGCACGAACCCAGCTGCCGGAAATGATCCCTTCAGTGGTGGAGCGGCGGCGACGAATGATCCATTTGGAAGCAGCGACACAGCACCCGCTAACAAAGATCCTTTCGGAAGTGGTGAGGATCCCTTTGGCGGCAATCCATTTGGGAACTAGCTGCGAAAAATAAGACTAAGATGGTTTACATGGCATGAGTCGCGCGGATGACTCGTGCCATTTTTTTGTGATCTACGTCTCTTCACTAGCTTTGTTAATCAAAGCACTTTTGCAAAACTTCTGGTCATGCCTTTGATATGACCCAAGAAACTACCAAGACATAGAGCGTTGAGAGAGCGACCATCACGACAACGGGCTAGATCTAATAATTTACCACTGGACCACTGGAGGTTGATTAGGTCTGGACTTAAGCCACCTTGATCTAGTGGAACCCGTGGCCCGTGGTAAAACCCCAAAAATCCGAAATACCAATCGCTGTCAAAATGCTTGCCATCGCGCCCAAGGCGAAAAGACCACGCCAATACAAAGCAGCA
>Ga0181563_10002966_pt1 | contig 16390 bp, 31 predicted proteins | sample 011ome_25_FD_133759 | JGI IMG/M metagenome (GOLD analysis project Ga0181563, IMG submission 133759) | Coastal salt marsh microbial communities from the Groves Creek Marsh, Skidaway Island, Georgia - 011512CT metaG (megahit assembly) | ecosystem: Environmental > Aquatic > Marine > Intertidal...
GTGGGCCAATGTAGAAAAAGCCATGGACGATCCTAAAGCGTGGCTAGATGTGGCTACGGAGGCCGAGGACAGCCGCTGGTTTGATCAGGTACCCAACAGAGCTAAAAGGCTTACGGCGCGTTTCAGAGCGCTTGCTGATGGCTAAAAGCCCATGTGTCGGGGTATGTATCCTAGACAAAGAACGAATAAGATGTATCGGATGTGGTCGAACCATTGACGAAATAATTAGCTGTGGGAAAAAAGCAAATGATAGATCAAGAGAGAAATAGTTACCGCGTTCATTGCCCGCGCTGCGGAAATAAATTACGAACAATTGTTGTACATGGTCACGAGCAGTGTTTAGAGTGCGATCAAGTAATTTACGATTGTTGCCAAGGGGAGAGGTGCGATCAGGAACAGCTTCTCGGCTGTTGATAACGGCACTATTGGAGAGTACATATGTGCGCTCCGTCTGTTGAAGTTAGGCGTGTCATGTCGTGTTGTTAACATGGGCGCAACGGACTTACTCGCAGAATTTGATGGAAGAATATACCGCATACAAGTAAAAGCTAGTCAGATGAAGCTCCACAAGCGAAATTATGGCTATCAGTTTATGGTGTCAAAGGGCGGAAAGAAGGAGCCATTTACAACAAATGACTGCGATATAATTGCCTGTGTCACAATAGACACAGAACATGTTTGGTTTTTTCCTATACAAAAATTATGTGATCAAGTGTCAAAGCGCATCCACCCGAAACGCTTTGACGATGATACAACTGAGCGCACATGGAAAGATACTATAGCCTACCTTGAGACTTTGTAGCGCCCATTATCACCAAGCCACATGACTCACATTTTGGTGCGTCCATAGTGTAGTCAACGAAGCACTTACACTTAGGACACTTATCGTCATCAATGGCCTGTTGTATGGGGCCTTTGTTTTTGCCTTGTTTAGACAATGCTAACTTCATGCGGCTGAACCAATTCCTGCTTTCACATCATCAGTATAATTTTCTTTGTAGTGATCTGCAACGAGCTTGGCGATTTGTTGACCAATTTTTCTGTGTTCATTGGTGCTGATCTTTACAAGTTTGTTGTAGGTGCTAATATCGACAGCAACGGATTTAAATTCTTTCATTGGATTTACTCCCACTAAATAACAAGAATGGGCATATTCTAACATGTTTAAAGGTTACCGCAAGTATAATAAATACGGCGCTCAGAAGACGCAGTTCATGGGCTATACATTTGACTCTAAATGGGAGGCAGAACGATGGGGTGAGTTAACCGCCATGGAACGGGCCGGGTCAATTAAGAATCTTGAAAGACAGATCAAGTACGATATCTTTGTGAACGATCAGAAGATTTGTAGATACGTTGCCGATTTCAAATACAAACAAGTTGAGGAAGACGGCTCAGAAACAGAAATAGTTGAGGACGCCAAGGGGGTTGAAACTGCTGATTTTAAACTAAAAAAGAAATTGATGTTAGCAGTTCATGGAATTGAGATAAAATTATCTAAGAAAAAGCGTTGACATTCTTCTTAAAGTTTCCTATCTACAAATTGTGGAAGCAATATAGAAGGAGGGCGCAATGCTTAATGCACCTACCACATTTATCCCTAACGACTTGACGCCAATCTATGAGCGGCGTAAGGATGTTATGCAAAAAATTGCTGATCTTCAAAACGAATTGAAGGTCATCAATAATTCTCTTATCCAACAATTTGAGGATCAAGCCGAGCAAGTGCTTGCCAGCAAAGGCAAGGATTTTGGTCAGGCCACGATCAAGTCTGATGGCTTTAAGGTTACCATTGACTCGCGCAAGCGTGTTGACTGGGATCAAGAAAAGCTTATGGGCGTTCTTGATAATATGGATAACGAGAACGCGAAGCACTATGCTACAGTCAAGGTATCTGTTGCAGAAGCTAAGTTCCAACAGGCCCCACCAGATATCAAAGCGAAACTCTCTGAGTGTCGCACTGTGTATCTGCAAGGCAAATCAGTAAACATTGAGGTCGATGATGCTTAATATCATTACAGCAGAAGAACGGCTTGCCGAAAAACGCGGTCACAAAATTGTGATCGCGGGTAAGTCTGGTGTGGGCAAGACTAGTCTTGTCCGCACACTAAATACTGACACAACTTTGTTCATGGATTTGGAAGCTGGTGACGCGGCAATCGAAGGCGTGAAGGTTGATGTCATTCGTCCACGCACATGGCAAGAGTGCCGTGACTTCGCCTGTTTCTTAGGCGGCGGTAATCCTGCACTAAACGATGACGCTCCATATTCTATGGCGCACTATCAGTATGTGTGTGAGGTTTACGGCGATCCAGAAAAGTTACTGTCCAAGTACGATACAATCTTTATTGATAGTATTACTGTCGCTGGACGCCTTTGTTTTAGTCACTGCCAGAACCAACCAGACAATAGATCTGACCGTACTGGCAAGCTTGATACTCGCGCCGTGTACGGTATGCAAGGTCGTGAGATGATGGCATGGCTGACACATTTGCAACACATTCGCCAAAAGAATGTGATCTTCGTTGGTATCTTGGATGAGATTACTGACGATTACGGCAGAGCCGAATACAAGCTACAGATGGAAGGCAGTAAAACAAGTCGTGAACTGCCCGGCATCGTGGATGAGGTAATCACCATGACAACGCTGACAAGCGATGAAGGCCAACAGTTCCGCGCCTTTGTTTGTCATACGCTGAACAAATGGAATTACCCAGCCAAGGATCGTAGTGGTCGATTGGATATGATCGAAGAACCGCACCTTGGCAAACTGTTAGACAAAATGTCTGGTGGGACAGCGCAAGCTGATAGACCAATGGCTTTTGTAAATCCTAGTGAAGTGGTTATTGCAGAAGGAGAAGAAACACATGCTTAACCTAAACAACGTAGCGCCAGCAGAATACGAAAACACTCCGCTGGAATTAATGCCTGATGGCACGATTGCTCGTGGCATCGTTAAGTTGACAGGCGGCGACATGGAGTTGCCTGAATTTGGTGCTGGCACTTTCTTTAAGTCGTCTCAATCAACGAGCGCCAAGTGGTTGCCGATTGAGGTCACCATCGTTGGTGGTGAGTTTGATAAGCGCAAAGTGTGGCACAACATCTTTGTTGATGGTGACAAACTGTCTGAGCGCGGTGTGCCAGTCGCAAAAGAGATTGGGCTTCGCACATTAAAGAGCATGATTGATAGTGCTTTTAACTTGTCATCTAAGGATGAGTCACCGCAAGCACAAGCCGCTCGTAATCTGAACGGCGTCAATGATCTTAACGGTGTAAGTATCTGCTTTGCCATTGGCGTAGAAAAAGGCACTAACGGTTACGCTGACAAGAATAAGATTAAGTATGTTCTTACAGCGGACTCTAAGGGCTTTATTGCTGGTTCAGCGCCAGTTGCCGCTCCAGCGGTGAGCGCACCTATGACCACAGCCGCGCCGCAACCAACAACAGCAACGGCTGGCGTTACACCAGCTTGGGCAAGATAGGAGGTCACGATGTTGGGAAGCATTTTTAAATCAATCTTTGGTGTTAATGAGGCACCCATTCAAAAGCTTGAGCATCCGCGTTATTGTGGGCCACTACGCGCTTTGATGGAAAGCGGCAAGCCATACACGTTGAGCCAGCTTCAAAAGCGCCTCGGTAAAACCAAAGGTACTGTATACCATGAAATGTGTGAGTTGCGTAAAAACGGCTACACCATCACAAAGCAGTACGACAAAAAACTTTCTGTGTATAAGTATCGGATGAACTGATGATCTTACGCGGATACCAAGAGGCGGCTATCAATGCCGCCTCTGACGCTTTAGACAAACATGGTAACACACTTGTCGTGGCTCCTACAGGGGCTGGCAAGACTATTATGCTGTCTGCACTTGTAGGCAAGCGTCATAAAAAAAATCACAATATTTTAATTTTACAGCATCGTGATGAGTTAGTTTCACAAAACTCCACAAAATTTCACCGTGTTAACGACAACATGTCCAGTAGCATTGTCAATGCTTCACAAAAGGACTGGTCGGGTGACGCCGTGTTTGCAATGGTGCAGACGCTATCTCGTGAAAAGAATTTAGAGCAAATGCCGCACATTGACATGATCGTTGTTGATGAAGCGCATCACACTATTGCCGACACATATCAACGTATTATTAACGCCGCAAAGAAAGCCAATGAGGGGGTTCAGATAGTTGGGTTTACCGCTACCCCTAACCGTGGTGACAAAAAGGGCTTGCGCGGCATTTTTAGCAATTGCAGCCATCAGATCGAAATCTCTACACTGATTAATGAAGGGTTTCTGGTTCCGCCCAAAACATATGTGATTGATGTCGGTGTACAGGATGAGTTGCGGAATGTTCGTAAGACTGTTGCCGACTTTGATATGGAGGCTGTTGAGCGCATTATGAACCGCCGTGCAATCAATCAGAAAGTGGTTGATGAATGGCTAGACAAAGCTGGTGACAGAAAGACGATTGTATTTTGCTCCACGATTGTACATGCAAAAGATGTGTGTGAGGCATTTGTTGACGCTGGCGTGAATGCCGCTGTTGTTACAGGCGACACACCAAGCGATGAGCGTGAGAGTATTTTATACGATCTGGCACATGGCGACATGCAAGTCGTTGTAAATGTCGCCGTGCTTACAGAAGGGTTTGATGCGCCGCCCGTATCATGCGTTATCTTAACGCGCCCATGTTCATACAAAGCCACAATGGTGCAGATGATTGGTCGTGGCTTGCGGACGATTGACCAAGAAGAGTTTCCCGGCGTTGTTAAGTCTAACTGTATCGTTATGGATTTTGGCACGTCTGTGCTTACGCATGGGTCACTTGATGATCTTGTTAATTTAGATGGCGCGACTGGTACTAGGGCAGGAGAGGCACCAGAAAAGGTATGTCCTGAATGTGATTCAGTTGTGCCGCTTGGTGTTCGTGAATGCCCTATCTGTGGACATGAGTTTGAAGGGCAAAACGCCGATCCGTTAGAGCATTTTGAGTTGACTGAAATTGATTTGATGGAGCGGTCGCCGTTTCGTTGGATTGATTTGTTTGGTACAGGGACGTGTTGGGCCGCAACAGGATTCAATGGATTTACACTTGTGGCACAAACAGGACATGTTTCTGCCGCAATCGTAAAACGAAACAATGGTCGTGTTAGGCTGATTAGTGTGGGTACGACACGGCAAGTTATGGCGGCGGCTGATGATTTTTTGCGGACAAACGAAGATGGCACCAGCGCTCAAAAAACTAAGCGCTGGCTTAATGATAGAGCTAGTGAAAAACAACGCGCTCAGTTGAATAGACATGGAGTGCATGTAGGAGCATTCGACTTCTCATGGACTAAATACAAAGCTGCGTGTATGCTGAATTATGTGTGGAACAGACAATTCATTGATAATTTAGTCAACAACGTAATTCAGAAAGATTTAACCGATGAACCGAGGCAACTTGCAAGTGAAGCTAAATCTCATTGATGATACAGAAATTGACATATCTTGTTTTGTGCAAGTACAAGATCCAAGTGATGGGCAGGAAGTCCATGATTGCGTTATGGATGCCATCACTGATTATATAGAACGCTATGACAATATGCTTGTAGACGGGGAAGCAGAAATATATTTTGGCGACAGCATTATGTATGTCATAGGCTTTAGTCGTATGGAAGGGGAAGAAGAAACATGGGGCATAGCAACCGCCGAAGGCACCATCACTCTCCACTAAAAACTATTGGAAAGCTGTTTACCAACATCGGTTGGGAGAAGCGGCTTTGTGATTTATCTGAAGATGAAATCGTAGCAATCGCTGTAGTAATACAAGCAATAGAAGGGCTAGAAGATGTCTACTCTAATGAGTACCTTACAGAAGTTTACCTCCGATATGGAGGCGGCAGATTCTGCATTGAAAGCGAAGCGGACATACCATTCTGAAGATGCCGACAATATAATTAAAGAGCTTGATCGGGGCATAAAAGACAAAGAGTTTAAGACTCCGCGCCGCAGATATCTTGGCGCATCTTCTCTCGGTGATCCATGCTCTCGCAAGCTTCAGTATAGATATATGGGGCAAGAGATCGATGAGGGTCGTGGGTTTACAGCTAAAACATTAAGGACTTTCGCGCTTGGTCATAGCATCGAAGATCTGATGATCATCATGTTCCGTGACGCTGGTTTTGACTTGCGTACTGAGCTAAAAGGCGAACAATTTGGGTTCGATACGGCTGACGGCGAAGTGCGTGGACATATTGACGGCGTTATAGTTGATGGGCCGTTGCCGATTAAATACCCAATGCTGTGGGAATGTAAGTCTGCATCTGACAAAAAGTTCAATGAATTTGTTCGTAAAGGTGTAGAGATTGCTAACCCAGTATACGCAGCGCAGGTCGCTTTGTATCAGGCATATATGGATCTGTCAGAAAATCCGTGTTGTTTTACAGTGTTGAACAAGAACACAAGCGAAATATATATTGAGCTTATTCCATTCAATGCAGAGCTTGCACAAGCCACTAGCGACAAGGCTGTGAATATAATTAAAGCTACCCGTGCAAACGAGATGTTGCCGCGTGTAGCGCAGAATAATGATTACTACGGTTGCAAGTTCTGTGATTTTAGGGATACTTGCTGGTCTGAATAAAAAAATGGGAGACAGGTTTTCGGAAATAACCTGCCCCCCACGAGGTAAAACAATGCTTAACGAGGTACAATATAATGAGTGTGGTTAGGTTTGGCAATACTACATCTGGTGTTTCAGCAAATAATTTAGTAGAAGAGATTTCTCGCCGGGTTCCAAAAAGCGAACAAATTCGTATCTTGCGGGATACGTTTCCTGCTGGTCGGGTTCATGGCAATACATTCTATCTTGGGTCTTTATTAGGTGATCCCGGTCAGTCGTTAAAAATAAACATTGATCCACATTCCCCACATTTTATGAAGGGGCAGGATTTCAATGGCGGTGTCGGGATTGGGGGTATTGTTAAGATCCTGATGGAAGCGCGTGGCATGAAGCTCGGCGAGATCAAAGATATGTTCAGCACATATCTGGACCATACAGCGCCGCAAGTTGTTCGGGATAACGGTCCAGTCGAAAATCCTTTTAAAAAACAATTTAATTCAAACTCGCCATATGACGCTGAGTATGTTTATACCAATGCGGATGGCGAAGTCTTGGTGTCGGTACGCCGATACAATGTAAAAGACATGGCTGGCAATCCAGTGCTAAATACAAACGGTAAGCCTAAGAAAGAGTTCAGGCCATTTATCGAAGGCTCACCATATTCAAAGTTTCCTGATGTGCGGCCTCTGTACAATATCCCAAATGTGTTGGCATCACGCCGTGTAATATGGGTTGAGGGTGAGAAGTGCGCTGATGCGCTTAACGCCGCAGGATATACAGCTACATGTACAATTGGTGGTGCAGGTGCGTTAACAAAGAAAACAGCCTCACAATATGACTTCTCCCCATTGCAGGGCAAAGAGTTAATCTTGTGGCCTGACAATGACCAAGCAGGTAAGAAGCTGGCTGATCTTATTCAGGATTTGGCGTTAGCCGCAGGCGTAAGATCTGCAACCATGCTGACGCCGCCAATGGGTAAGCCTGATGGATGGGATGCGTCTGACGCAATCTCCGAAGGTTTTGACATTGAGGAGTTCGTAAGTACCAAGGCAAAGGCTACAAAGGTCGCTATCAACTTGCTTGATGATACATTCTCTGCCGCGAGGTTTGAGGGCGATGCGCCGATACAGAAGTTCCTAATTGATGGCACGTTTCCGTTAGGTGTGCCGATCATCTTCTCTGCCGCAGGTGATGCTGGTAAGGGTATGATGACGCTAGACATGGGGATGAAGATTGCTTCTGGCAAGCCCATGACAAATGCCTTTGGTGGGCTGGTTCGTGAGTTCGGTAATGTGGTTATCTTCACAGCGGAAGATGATGAGGCTGAAATGCACCGCAGGATCGACAGGCTTGATCCTATGATGGAGCGTATGAATTACGCATATGATTTAAAGATTGTGCCGCTACCTAATGTCGGGGGTGTGTTTCCTATTTTATCAGAAGTAAATGGTGAATTTAGCACAAGCCAAGAGTTTGAAAAAATTTACGAACAAATCTTGCAGTTAAGTGATCTGAAGTTGATCGTTTTTGATCCATTGGCGTCTTTTGTGCATGCTGACGTAAACGCTGATCCGGCGGCAGGCGCTGCATTGACTGGTCTTCTGGCACAGATTGCTACAGAAACGGGCGCATCGGTGCTGATGTGTCACCATATGACCAAGGTTAAAGATGATGCAGTAATTAAAACACCAGAGCAGGCTCGTAATCTTATTCGGGGTACGAGTGCGCTTGTAGATGGTGTGAGATCGGCGTTTGCATTGTGGCAGGTAGATACTACTCGGGGTCAGAAAACGTGTGAACGACTCGGGGTTCCGTATCAACGCAATACATGTTTTGACGGCGCAGTCGTGAAGTCAAACGGGCCTGCCAGTAGAAATGTTCGGCATTTTGTGCGCGATCCAATGACGGGGCTGCTAGTTGATAAAACCGAACAAATTGAAGCTTTGGATTCAGGCTCTGCTCGGGAAATTAAGCTGGATGCTATGTACGAGTGGATTGTCGAGTGCGAAAATCGGGGCGTAGCTCTTACGCATATGAGTGGGAATAATGCAGTGTCTAGGCGTGTAGAAGACGCTGATGCGCCAGAAGTGTTGCAGGGTTTAAGCAAAGCAGTTTTGGAAAGATATGTTCGGGAGTTGCAACAAGCTCGGCGCATTGACAAGTTTCAGTTGACGGCAACGGGTGGCAAGATCTGGTTGGGAGATATTCGTGGGCCAATGTCACGGGGCGAGTACGAAGCTGTGACGGGAAGGGACAATATATAATGTTAGCACTTGATGCGCTTGGTTATGTAACCAAGCTTAAAGGCGTAAAGACTGTTCTTGACGTTGGGCCGGGGCTTGGGCTGCATAAGCAATTTCTTGAAGCGATAGATAAAGAGGTCAAAACCGTTGACACCAACCTGCAATACAATCCTGACTATCTCGGAGATTTTGTAACCACGGAAGTCGGTGATAATTACGATCTTGTGTGGGCGTCACATGTTCTTGAACACCAGCCGAACGTAAATTCCTTTATAAAAAAATGTAATGCGATTTTAAAAGATGGCGGATATTTAGCTGTGACTGTACCGCCTGCAAAAATGCAAATAGTGGGTGGACATTTAACACTCTGGAATGCTGGCCTGTTGCTATATAATTTAATACTTGGAGGTTTTAATTGTGACAGGGCGGCGGTAAAAACATATGGATACAACATCTCTGTTGTCGTGCAAAAGAAACCATTTACCTTGCCAGAACTTAGGTATGACAACGGGGATATTGAAACATTATCGGGTTTCTTCCCGTTCCCAGCCCAACAAGATTTTAACGGCTGTATAGATGAATTGAATTGGAAAATTTAACAGTTATGTCGAATAAATCTAACATCGGGGATTTGTTCGGGGATTATGCGACTCCATTCAAAAAGAAAATTTTGCAGAAGTTCGCTGAATCAGAAAATCCTGAACGTGCAGCAGGCCCCCGGCATATTACGAAGAATTGTTCGTGTTGTGATTCGCAGCAGGCATGGTACAGCAGCGATCATGGCGCAACGTGGCAATGTTTTAATCATAGGAAAGAAAGCTGGAATGAATAGAGCAGAAATTTTAGACACGGCAAAGAGTTATGTAACGCAAGACAGAGCAGCGCAGCACGGCGAAATGGAGAACAATTTTACCAATATCGAAACAGTTTGGTACTGGTGGGACAGCATAAAACCTGATGATATGCCCGTAGGTGCTGATTGTGCTGTCAAAATGACATTATTAAAGATTGCGAGGATTGCTTCCAACCCTACTCATTTAGATAACTGGGTTGATGCCTGCGGATATATGGCATGTGGAGGTGAAGTCGCTGGGGCAAACACGAACAATTTTACTGGTAAGAAATGAATCGCTATCAAAATATAAATGACAGAACTTGGGTAAGTGTCGAAGCGCATGATAAAACGCGAAGAGAGGCAGACGTAGAGGCAAACAAAAAATTAAGTGCAATGTTTACTGAAAATGCTTTTGCAGATGATGTCCCCGATGACATAGACAAACATGGATCAATAAGCGTTCAAAACACTCATGTGTACAGTGTAAATATATTGGAAAATAACTAAGAAATTTTAGCGTCATAAATTTTGGCGCTATTTTTTCTTGACGATAGTGGCAACAGTTGCTATATAGATTTTGTGTTTAGTAAAGAGGGCAATCATGAAACACGGACAAGTAATGCCAGACGGTAAGGTTTTCTGGGGCATGCGTAAACGCAAAGACGGTAGCAAAGTTGCCGAATTTTGCAAAGACGTTGCTACGTTTCAGAAGCGCACAAGCAAAAAGAATGATCGTGCATCATTCCTACGGCGGCGGCGTACACATTGGCTAAACAAGTATAAAGAAGCACAAGGATGTTTCAGTTGCTTGCGGCCAATTAAGGCTAGCGGTTTGGCATTTCATCATGAAGTTGAGTGGGAAAAATCTTTCTCTATTTCAGATGGTATTGGTGAGCGTAAACCATTACGCGATCTGATTAACGAAGTCAGTAAATGTGTAGTTGTGTGTCATGTTTGTCATGCAGTTGGTCACGATGAAGGGTGGCTATAAAGGAGGATAAAATGCTTTATTTTGCATATGGTTCAAATCTTGATGTGTTGCAGATGCAACACCGATGCCCAAAAGCGACACCGATTGGGCAAGCTTATTTTCCCGGCTGGAAGCTTGTATTCCGTGGCGTAGCTGACATTGTGCCAGCTAGCATGGAGTCCCTATTACCAGTTGGTATTTGGGAGATTACAGACAGGTGCTTGAAGTCGCTGGACTCCTATGAGGGGGTAAAGCACGGACTGTACCGCAGGGTATACATCAATGGCATGCTAACCTATCGCATGAACAGCGAAGGTATTTCGCCGCCAGTCGATGCTTACTTTGCAACAATTCATCGTGGTTATAAAGATTTTGATCTTGATGATGGGCATCTAATTGATGCGCGGCGCGATGCGTTGTTAGACCAAAAAATGTCAACCCGAATTAGTGAAGTTGGATAATTTCAAAAAGAGGGTTGACACTTGGGCAATGATTGCCTAAGTTAAAAATGTGCTTAACGAATAACGAGGTAAAAATGACTATTCCAAACGCATATGACGACAAAATTACATATGATGAAATTTATGATCGTCTACTTGATACCACTAAAGAGTTTTCTGATGAAGGCGCGACACCATTTGATGTTGCTACTGTCATGGCTCATTTTGTTGTCGAATTGTCTTTTGATTGTGCGCCTAATTCTAGTGAGGCGTTGCGTGTATTGTTACATGCTATCAATTCTCGCATTGAAAGAGATTGTGAGGTTCAAGAAGATGTTGATTGATCCTGTATATCCAGACGTTCAAAGCGATGAGCGTTTAGTGTCTGTAACCGCTGAGATGTTGCGGTTGCAGACTGAGATCCAAGACGCAGAATGGGAAGGCCGTGATGCTACGGCTCTGCGCCAAAGGTTTAAAAGTCTAAATACTAAATTATTGGAGGGCGTAAACTATGAGCCATGTTTCTGATTATAGGCTTGAAACCAATGGTGCGATTTGTTGGTTGCATCCATTGAATGATCAAGCAGAAGAAAATTTGCAACATGCCTGTAAGCAGGAAGGGCAAATGACTATCCGCTTGAATGGCGCTCTGGCTGTAAGAACAGAGTGGGTTCAGGACATGGTTGAAAAACTCAACGAAAAAGGATGGACGGTGCAGTATGACAATTAAGCGTATTGATATGGCTCTGCATGTACAGCAGTTATGTGCAGAGCATGGCATCACGGTGAAATACCAGTCGCTAAATGATGCTGTGCCGCGTTACTACGCACAGCCAGCATCAAGTGTGATTTGCATCCGCCCAACAAAGAATACTGGGTACTATGTAAGTGCTTTGCACGAGATTGGTCACATTGTTGGTGAGAGGCAATCGCCGGAAGTGTCCACATTAACGCGAGAGTTATATGCGTGGATTTGGGCGCGTCAAAAGGCGTTGCTATGGAATGATACAGCAGAACGTATTATGCGCTCTGCTATGGATAGCTACGGTTGGAAAGACCGTCAAAAAGTGATTTGGGAGCGAAAGTTCCCGAATGTGGCGTAACGAGGTAAGAAGGAGCAAAACGATGCCTACAAAAGCTACAAATACATCCACTACGATGGAAATCCATGCCCTAAAACAAGGGCGTGTTAAACTGCGTATGATTGGTCAAACACCAATGTACTTTAACAGTATGGGTGCCAAAGCTTGGCGCGATCTGTTAGTGGGTGGCGGCAGAAAGACTGCCGCACAGAAGAAGGAAATCAAGCACAATCCAGAACAGGAGTTCCGCGATAGTGTTTACAAGAAGTCTGATGGTGACACATATCTTTGTTTCCCAGCCGCTGGTGTTAAAGGTGCAATGGCTACTGCCGCGCTTGAGACTGGTGGCATTACAAAGACGAGTGTACAGCGTCTGATTTTCTTGCCAGAAAGCCAGATCCAGATTTGGGGTAAACCATATCTAAAGATGGATATTGTGCGATCTGCCGATATGAACAAAACACCAGATGTTCGTACTCGTGCATATTTGCCAAACTGGTGTGCCGAAGTTGACATTAAATTTGTCACCCCGACACTAAGCACAATGTCGATTGTATCATTGTTGCAAAACGCTGGTACGATTGTCGGCATTGGTGATTTCCGTCAGGAAAAAGGTCGCGGTTCGTATGGCACATTTTCTGTAGCTGGTTCAGAAGACATGGGCGAGTATCAGGAAATCTGGGATGACATTACGCAGGAAGGCCGCGCCGTACAGGAATTGGCTATGGAAAATCCTGAGTGTGTAGATGAGCAAACTGCTGAGTTGATGCAGTTCATCCAAGAAGAACGCTTACGCCGTGCGGCGTAAATAAAAGATTGGGGGCGGCTATGTCGCCCCCTGTCAATGGTCGCGGTTATGTATGTTTAGGACTGGTATGTCGAGGCGGTCGGGGTTCGGTATGATTTGGAGAGATCCGGTTAGTCATGGCGGTTAAGGCGGGGTACGGTCGGTTAAGTTCCGGCGTGTTGGGTCTAGGTGTGTCGGTTGCGGCGCGTTGTGTTTGGGTCGTATGTGTTACGGCTGGGCAAGCCACGGCAAGTCTTGGCGGTTGAGGTACGGTTTGGTGCGGTCGGCTAAGTTTAGGCGGGGCGGCGAGGGGCGAGTTGAGGTAAGTCAGGGCAAGGCGGTAATGGTGTGTAAAGGTTACTTTAGACATGGATTGTCTTGGTATGGCGGTTATGGCACGGCACGTTTAGGCGCGGTCGGTTGAGGCAGGGCGGTTCTGGCGGGGTGAGTTGCGTTATGTCCCGGCACGTTGAGGACTGGTCTGGTCAGGCTAGGCGGTCATGGTGAGGCATGGTACGAAAAGTCATGTTTATTTGTGGCAAGTCTAGGCGGTCAAGTTGTGTTCCGGCGGAGTGTGTTCCGATGGGTCATGTTAAGGCGGTCTAGGTGCAGTAGGGCGGGGTGAGTTCCGTTTAGGCATGGACAGTCTTGGAAAACCGTTAAATTGTTCGTTTTGTTTAAAATGTTCGTTTTGTCATAAGAAGGAGCAGAAAAATGGCAAACTTTAGTAAGAAGACTAAGCAAAAAATCATTGATGATTATTTGCAGAATACTGGCGCGAACATGTTCGTTCCGTCAGAATTTGTAGATTGGCTTGCAGGTCAGCCAGAACATGAGGCGTATGAAGCGTTTTATGGAATGGATGACTACGAGGCGGCGCGTCAGTATCGCATTGAAATGGCGCGGCGTCTTGCAAGTGGTCTGCGGATCGTTGCGAGGACTGAGACTGTTGAGAGCGATGTTGTGTCAATTAAGGTGACAGAATATCCGGCGTATATCTCACCAGTGGCGCGGCGTAAAGATGGTGGCGGTTATGAGCCGTTTGATCCCGACAACGAAGTTGCACAAGCTGAGTTGCGGCGTCAGGCAGGAGTTGCATTGGCCGCATGGTTACAGCGTTTCCGTGGGTGCGCTGAGAACGTAGGGCTGGATATGACGCCGTTGGAAGAAATGGCCGTTATCTTGCGCGATGAAAAGGAGGAGGACGATGCACAAAGATCCGCGTGACAGTGGTTCCGCTGATCGTTACTACGGTAGAGGGTTTAAGCCGCATTACTGGCGGCTTACTCCCAACCGTTGGGAAAAAGTGGAAGAGGTTGACATGACACCCGAACAAGTTACTGAATATAAGCAAGGCTTTTACGAAGAGGAGGATCGTAAAGATTGGGGTGATCATCAATTTGCAGGAGGTTGATATGACTGAAGCAAACAGAATGTATTGGGGTCTGAAAGAGTTGCGTATGCTCATGGATGAGGAAGTTGCGCTTGATCGGATTAAGGAAAAGGTCGATAACTTGACCGACATGGCGCTCGGGTGCCAGTGCAGTGAGCGCTACAATTATGTGGTATCGGATCAAAAGCTGATGATATTGCCTAACGGTGATTATTACACGCGGTTGTTTACAGCGGATATGAAGTGCCATTGGGTTGTTGATCTGCATCAGCAGCCGGGAAGTAGTAAAATTGTTCGTGTGGAGGCAAGGAGGGGTGGATGCCAGTACCAACAAGAGAGCAGTTAGTTGCCGCGTTGCGGATACCTGATGTAAAGCCAGAGTTCGACAGGATGGGCAGGATTAAGGTGAAAACTGTCAGGAGTGATATCATCACAAGGGGTCAAAGAATACATAAAGAGCAGATGAAAACTCGTATGAAGTTTGGTCGTTTTTAACCATATTTTGGTTAATATTTACTTACAGGTTACCTACTTGCCTATAGGTAAGTAAATCATAGGTAAGTTGTAAAACATTGAAAACATTTGCGAAATCGGTTTACTTACCTGTGCTAATTTCTTCTGTAAGCAAGTTAAAAGTGGGGTGTAAGACATTGAAAACAATCAAACTTACCTACTTGCCTATGGTTTCCTATATATATATAGGGATAGGTATAGGTAACCTATCCCCTATACCGAAAGTTTCAGCGCCATGAGTAAGAGCGATCATAGGGGAAAATGTTCGTTTTGTGGCGAGGAGTATTTCACCCAGAACCTGATGGAAATGGGTGGGCGTGTAATATGTTTCCCATGTGCGTTAGTTCACTCGTACATGGACATGAAAGAAAATGAGGGCAGAACAGTGCGTAGTTATGAAGACGCCTTGCGTGAGCAACGTGCAGGGCAAAAGGTCGTTGATATGTGGAACGAAACAGGTATCAAAGAAACCAAACGTGGAGCTTTATATTATCCAGATGAGGAACATTGTAACGTGCTTCACATCGTAGCATCATTTGAAGAGGATTAGACAATGCCGAAAGTCGGTGAAGATCTACCAAAAGAAATGCGTCTGGCAGGGCTGAAGAAGCTCAAGCCACAGCAACAAGAGTTCCTGAACAATTATCTGCACAAGGATATGACGCAGACAGAAGCGGCACGGCAAGCAGGCTATAAGAACGCTTCTGTGTCAGCAGTGCGGCTATTGCGTAACCCAGTGGTAGCGGAACGCCTACAAGAAATGCGGCTGGAGGCACAAGCTAAGTTCGGGGTCAGTGTAGATAAGTCTGTTCGGGATCTAAAAAGGCTTCGGGATCAGGCTTGGGAAATGGGTAAGTTCAGCGAAGCAATCCGTGCGGAGGAGCTACGTTTGAAGGCATCGGGGCTACTTATCAACAAGCAGCACGTTGTGAAGGAGGACATCACAGCAGCGTCTAAGGAAGAAATCGCCAAGAAGTTGGATGAGTTCAAGAGGTTAGCGGAGTCGCGCATGGTGAACGTAACACCAGATATAGATGTTATTGAGCATGAGGCACAAGATATAGCTGAAGATAACCAATAACTGGTTATTTGTTCGGGTTCGCCCCGTGCGGGGGGATCGGACGCCCGCTGCCAGCACTAGTAGAATTGTTCGGGATATAATCGGGGCCTCGGGATGCTGATCGGGGCCTCGGGGATCGGGATTCGTTGTGAGTCCCAATGGAATCTGCGGGTTTGCGGCTGCTGATCTCCGTTGACCCCGGCATCGGGCCGAACAATTGTTCGGGATCGGGGTTGACATCGGGCTGCCTTCTCGGGAATCATAAGACTCTCCCTAGAGTCCCCCGGCCTGAACCTCCTCCTCGGGCCGGGGGTTACCCGAACAATTGTTACGAAGGCCCCGGCCCGCAGCACGGACTCCTACCCCGGCAGCTCGGCCCGCTGCAATTACGAACAATTGTTCTGCGTGCAGCCGGGGAGGAGGGGCAGCCAAAGCTGCCCCATCGCCATTTCCGTTTTGCCGTAGAGA
>Ga0181563_10002980_pt1 | contig 16348 bp, 18 predicted proteins | sample 011ome_25_FD_133759 | JGI IMG/M metagenome (GOLD analysis project Ga0181563, IMG submission 133759) | Coastal salt marsh microbial communities from the Groves Creek Marsh, Skidaway Island, Georgia - 011512CT metaG (megahit assembly) | ecosystem: Environmental > Aquatic > Marine > Intertidal...
TCATACCCGTCCCTAATAGCAAACAAGGTCATGACCCAATCGGAACCGGGCAGCAATTCAAAGCCAAACTGCTCATACAGACCATGGGAATCCCTGGTGGCCAGCATGACCAGGCGCAGGGCCTGCACAGTTTCGGGTGATCGACAATGGCCCGTAACAGTTGCCTGGCATAGCCCCGCCTCTGGTATGGCGCCAGATTGAAGACCTCGGCCATAGAGCCAAAAACAGCATAATCGGTAATGACCCGGGCAAATCCCACCTGCTGATTATCGAGGTATGAACCAAAGCAGAGCGAGTGGCGGATACTCGTTTTGACCAGTCCTTTGTCCCGGCCTCTGGCTCAGTAACTGTCACTGAGAAAGTCCGTGATCATGCCAATATCCAGCCGTTCACGGTCTGTCGACATCTCCAGGGCGCTCATGATCTCCGGGGTTTGCGCGGTGCTGCCTTGCGGTCGGTCCTGGGCCGCGCCGGTTTACCGAAACCTCTGCCGACATGCTTGCCACCACCGGTTTTTCGGCGCAGCAGCGTCTTCTTCGCTGGACGGTACTCCAGGCCTGCCATCTGGTAGAGACTGCGCAGCTCCTTGCCGCCCAGTTCACAAAAGCGGCCTACCTTGACCTCGCTGGGAATGAAAATATTGCCGTAGCGAACCCGCTTGAGACGGCTGACTTTCACCCCCTGGGATTCCCAGAGGCGCCGCACTTCCCGGTTGCGCCCTTCCATCAGTACCACGTGATACCAGTGATTGGCACCTTCACCGGCAAAGTACTGGATGTCCGTGAAGCGGGCGAGACCGTCCTCAAGCATCACGCCCTTGTGCATGGCCTGCACCATTTCCGGGGTGACCTCTCCCAGCACACGGACGGCATATTCGCGCTCTATCTGGAACGAGGGGTGCATCAGCCGATTGGCCAGTTCGCCGTCAGTCGTGAACAGGAGCAGACCACTGGTGTTTAGGTCGAGACGCCCGATAGCCACCCAGCGGGCGTGCTGAACCTCGGGCAGATGGTCAAACACGGTTTTGCGATGCTCGGGGTCGTTACGGCTACAGACTTCCCCTAATGGCTTATTGTAAAGCAGTACCCGTTGCGGGACTTCACTGGAGGTCTGGGCAGACAATTTCTTGCCGTCCACCACGATGGCATCTTCGGCACTGACACGGTCACCCAGTTTGGCAGGCTTGCCATTCACGGTAACGCGTCCGGCACTGATCCAGGCTTCCATTTCCCGGCGCGAACCGTAGCCGGCCCGGGCAAGCACTTTCTGTAATTTTTCGTCCACGTCGATTTCTCACGAAATGTCCGCAGGATGACTTACTCCGGCGGGCGTTGTTGTTCCTCGTCGGTGTCTGCCGCTTGAGGGTCTTGTGCCTCATCGCCGTCTATGCTGTCTTGTGGTTCTGCAGGAGCAGACCTCGGTTCGGCCGTTTCGGCTTGTGCTGTCTCTTCCCCTGCCTGTTCTGCCGTTTCTGCACTAGCATCAGCAGATCCTTCATCGTCTTCAAAGTCATCGTCCCAGTTTTCTTCTTCAGGCTCTTCCTGAATACCGAGGATTTCCTCAATCGGACGGGTGCCGATGGCGGCAGCGCGCTCCTCTTCCTCATCCAGCACATCGAATTCGGCTTCCATGTCCTCGGCACTGGGGAAGTCCAGGATACGACTTTCGGGAGCATCATCCTCAAGCTGCAGTTCAGGCTCGAGATCGTCGAGTTCCTTCACTTCGGCCAGTGTCGGCAATTCTTCCAGGCTGCGCAGGTTGAAATAGTCCAGGAATTCCTTGCTGGTCGCGTACATGGCGGGACGGCCTGGGACATCCCGATGGCCAACAACCCTGACCCAATCACGCTCCATGAGTGTCCGGATGATATTGGTGCTGACAGCGACACCGCGGATTTTTTCGATTTCACCGCGGGTTATCGGCTGGCGATACGCAATGATGGAAATGGTTTCCAGCAGGGCCCGCGAATACCGCTGGGGTTTTTCTTCCCAGAGCTTGCCCACCCATTCGCCGTATCTCTGCTTGACCTGGAAACGGTAGCCGGAGGAGACCTGCTTCAATTCAAAGCCGCGATTTTCACAATCGGCTTCTATCTCTTTCAGGGCGGCCCGCAGCACATCCGGCTCCGGACGCTCCCGGTCATCAAACACTTCAGCAATCTTGTTCAGCGGCAGTGGCTTGCCGGCGGCCAGCAAGAGACCTTCGATGATCTGCTTGGTGTCGGGATTCACCACGACATCAGCACTGCCCTCTGTCGCCTCCTCAGTATTTTCAGCGTTTTCAGCGGCCGAGGCGACCCGGCTTTCAGCGGCATTGTCTTCCGCATTGTCACCTGTATCGTTAGCAGTGCTTGCCTGTACACTGTCAGCGGTGTTGTCGTTGGAACTTTCTTCAGTAATGTCTTCGCTCATGTGGTCCGTGCCTTGATATGGATCGTGCCGAAGGGTTCGCTTTGGGAAATATCGATCAGGGATTCCTTGATCAGCTCCATGATGGCCATGAAGGTCACCACCACACCTGAACGCCCCTCTTCCTTGCGCAACAGGGCCATCATTGGCGTGAACTGAGTATCGGAGATCGATAACAGAATCTGGGACATCTTCTCGCGCGTGGACAGACTGTCACGCTGGACATGGTGATGCTCAAAAAGATCAGAGCGTCGCAGGACGGTGGCGAAGGCCTGTAGGATTTCCTTCAGGTCCACATCCGGCAACGGTACCTCGCGCTCCATCTTTGGGGCTTCGGCGCTGGCAAGATGGATATCACGCTCCAATCGCGGGTACTCATCAAGTTGTTCGGCGGCTTCCCGGAACCGCTCGTATTCCTGCAGACGGCGGATCAGCATGGCACGCGGATCCTCTTCCTCGTCATCCTCTTCGCTGGTGCGCGGCAGCAGAATACGGGATTTGATTTCTGCCAGCATGGCGGCCATGACCAGGTATTCCGCTGCCAGTTCGAACTGGGCAGCCTCCATCAGTTCCACATAGGCAATGTACTGGTCGGTTATGTCTGAGACATTGATTTCGAGAATGTCGATATTCTGGCGCTTGATCAGATAGAGCAGCAGATCCAGCGGGCCTTCAAATGCCTCCAGGAAAACTTCCAGGGCATCGGGTGGAATGTAGAGGTCCTTGGGCAGATCAGTAACGGCCTGGCCCGCCACAAACGCAAAGGGCATTTCTGTCTGGCGGCTTTCATGCTGCTTGCGCGCTTCCACCAGCAGGCTTACCCGTTCACCAATGGCTGCAACCTGCTCCGGCGTCAGGTCTTGCGTCTCTTCGGTTGCCCCTTCGGGACCTGCCACAGTTGCTGCGGTTTCATCATCCTGAGGCCCTGTCGCCTGCTGCTCGACAACAGTGTTATCAGCGTCCATACTGCGTTCAGCGCTATTGTGTACAGGGCTAATGTTTCCGGCGCTTTCCTGCTGCTCCGGGGCGTCCTGGGCAGAATTGTCGTGTTCGTTGTTCATCGGTAATTCAGGCCCATCGCCTGGCGCACATCGGTCATGGTCTCGCGGGCAGCATCACGAGCCTTTTCCGAACCGTCCGTGATCACCGACTTCACCATGCCCATGTTGTCTTCCAGTTGCTCTGCCCTGGCGCGAATGGGGCCAATTTCGTCCACGATGGCATCAATCACGGGCTTCTTGCATTCCAGGCAACCGATACCAGCGCTGCGACATCCTGCCTGTACCCATTCGCAGGTCTTCTCATCGGAATAGATCTGGTGAAATTCCCACACCGGGCATTTTTCGGGGTCACCGGGATCTGACAACCTGACGCGCGCCGGGTCTGTCGGCATCGTCTTGACCTTCTGCTGGATGACATCGTTCTCATCCCTCAGGGAAATGATGTTGTCGTAGGACTTGGACATCTTGCGGCCGTCCAGGCCCGGCATTTTGGCAGCCTTTGTCAGCAGGGATTGCGGCTCGGCCAGGATCATCTTGCCGCCGCCTTCCAGGTACCCGAACAGACGCTCACGATCGCCAATAGAGATATTCTGCTGCTCCTTGAGCAGTGCCTGGGCACGCTCCAAGGCTTCGTGGTCGCCGGTTTCCAGGTAGGTCTTGCGCAAGTTGTTGTACAGACTGGCGGCCTTCTTGCCCATTTTCTTGATGGCTGCCAGCGCGTTGTCTTCAAAATCAGGCTCTCTGCCGTAGAGGTGGTTAAAACGGCGGGCGACTTCACGGGTCAGTTCGACATGGGCAACCTGGTCCGCCCCCACGGGCACGTGCCCCGCACGGTAAATGAGAATGTCGGCACTTTGCAGCAAGGGGTAACCGAGAAAGCCATAGGTGCTGAGATCCTTGTCCTGCAGGTTTTCCTGCATGTCCTTGTAACTGGGAACACGCTCCAGCCAACCCAGCGGTGTCATCATGGACAGCAGCAGATGCAGTTCGGCATGTTCGGGCACACGAGACTGGATGAACAAAGTGGCGCTGCTGGGATTGACGCCGGCAGCCAGCCAGTCCACCACCATATCCCAGACATTGTTTTCAATGACCAGCGGATCGTCGTAATGGGTGGTCAGCGCATGCCAGTCGGCGATGAAGAAAAAGCACTCGTACTCGTTTTGCAGTTGGGTCCAGTTTTTGATGACACCGTGCAGGTGTCCGAGATGAAGACGCCCGGTTGGGCGCATACCTGACAGCACTCTCAGCTGTGAATTGACTGAGCTCAATGACTACTCCGTCGGACGTTTGAACAAAGGGCGATTATACCCGGATTTGCGCGCGACCAGCTACCAGCAGATGCCCTCAGGACATAGGAAAATGCCTGATAACAGCCTCCGTAACAGGTGTATTATTCGAACGGGGTTGGATCGGCCTTGCCGCGCCGTAAAACTTCCGGCACACCCTCCACCAGACTGACCACAGTGGTGGCTTCCAGTCCGCAAAACCCGGAATCTACGACCAGGTCGACCTGCCTGGTCAGGGTATCGCGGATTGCATCAATATCGGCCATTGGCTCCGTTTCACCAGGCAGGATCAGTGTACTGCTGAGCAGGGGTTCATTGAGCTCCCCGAGCAGGGCTGACACCACAGGGTGGTCGGGAACACGAATACCCACGGTTTTGCGTTTTGGGTGCAGCATCAACCGGGGCACTTCAGATGTCGCCTGCAGAATGAACGTGTATGCGCCGGGCGTGAAAGCTTTCAGGAGCCTGTAGTCGCTGTTGTTGACCTTGGCATAGGTGGCAATCTCGGACAGGTCCCGGCAAACCAGTGTGAAGTTATGCTTGTCATCCAGATTACGCAGCCGGATGATGCGTTGCAGTGCAGCCTTGTCCTGAATATGGCAGCCCAGAGCATACGCGGAATCCGTGGGATAGATGATCACGCCGCCACGTCGCAGAACCTCGACAACCTGCCTGATAAGGCGCAGCTGCGGGTTTTCAGGATGAATCTCAAGAATCTGGGTCATGCGGGTTGTGCCTAATCGCCCTGGAGGGCGTGGGTTGCCGAAAAAGGCGCCAGCCTACCACAGTGAGCGGTGTCGCCACGAAATCTTTGCAAAACAGCTATAATGCCCCCAGATTTTTCTCTGGCACCGGGTCAGCACAGGCAGTATCCATGAAGCAACTTCTCGATTACATCCCACTTCTCGCCTTTCTCATCGTCTACAAGATGGATGAGCGCATTGTCAGGATTGCGGGCTACGATTACACACTGGGCGGCATCTTCAGTGCGACCGAAGTGCTGGTGACCGCCTCCATCCTGGTCTACGGCAGTATCTTTCTGGTCAAGCGCAAGCTCAGCAGGACCCACCTCTTCCTGTTGTCTGCCGTCGTGATTTTCTGCTCATTCACGCTGATCTTCCGTGATGAAGCCATCCTCAAGTGGAAGGCGCCGGTCGTGAACTGGATTTTTGCCTGTGTGTTTATCGGCAGCCAGTACCTGAACCGGGAAAACATGACCCAGCTCATGCTCGGGCACATCGTGGAACTGCCACCGGAAAAATGGCAACGACTGAACTTTGCCTGGGCCGGCGTGTTTTTCTTTCTGGGCTGCACCAACCTGTTTGTGGCCTTCACCTTTCATGACTACTGGGTGGACTTCAAGGTATTTGGCAGCATGGCCATTCTGCTGTTTTTCTCCATCGCGCAGATGGCGTACCTGTGGCCTTATCTGGAAGCGCAGGAAGAAAAAAACCAGGAAGCGGAAGGTGACGACAAGACGGCAGATGATGCCGCCAATGATCCCGGCAAGGCGTAACGTCCTGCCTGGAGAACCCCCTGTAGTGCCCTAATCTGTCAGAGCGGGCTTCAGGTCCGGAAAATTTTCATCCAGTATCTGGTTCCAGCGGTAGACACGGTCCACTTTCTTCTCCAGAAAAGCCTTGGCTTTGCCTTCTATCGTGATGCTGTTGATTAGATCGCCGATACGGATTTGACGGATCACATCTTTCCCGGAATGAATCAGCCCGAAAACAGTATGTACCCCGTTCAGGTGGGGAGTGGCCTGGTGTGTGATGAAAAACTGGCTGCCATTGCTATCCGGGCCGGCATTGGCCATGGCCAGTATGCCCATCTGATTCAGGCGCAAACGAATTTCGTCCTCAAACTGATAACCCGGACCACCACTGCCATCGCCGTTGGGATCGCCGCCCTGGGCCATGAAGTCGTTGATTACCCGGTGAAAGGTCATGCCATCGTAATAACCACGGGTGGCCAGGTTGACGAAATTGGTGACAGCAACCGGTGCCACTGCCTTATAGAGCAGGAACTCCATCGTACCGCGATTGGTATCTATCACCGCGTACAGCTCATTAGAGTCTTTTTCACCACCACTGGTTTGCGCCTGCCCCGGCATGACAAAGACCAGCAAACATAGTAGCGATGACAGCGTGAAAGCATTCCTGACCATGGGTGATTCCTGTAATTCTTTGGCTTGTGGCGCCGATTATACTGAACCCTTCCCGATCGGTTAACCCGGCCCTAAAGCTGCAACGGGTTTACGCCGTACACGGCGCATGATTTCAGTCACCAGCGGCTTCATGAAATATGCCTGGCCGGGCATGATATCGACACGGACACCATATTCCTCAAGCACATCCCTGACCACCGCCCCTACGGCGGCAATGCAGCATCTGGCACGTCCGAAACGTAATACGGCATCGAGATCGTAGCGTTGCGCCAACTGGAACAAGCGCCTGACCTGGGGCTGCGAGGTAAAAGCCAGCACGTTCACCTCTTCCGTGTCGAGCAGCTTGATGAGATCAATTACCCTGGCATCTTGGGTGTCATCGGCCTAAATATAAGGCGCAACAGTCGCAATCTGTCCCTGGCGGAAAGCGAGATAACTCACCAGGCGTGTATTGGGGTCCTCACCATACAGTTATACCTATACCGCGATTCGCCGGCCTTCAACTGGCATGTCCTCCAGCGTCTTGATGACACCCTCCGTGGTCGGTGCACTGGCTTGCAGATTGCCTTTGAGCCCGACCTCACGCAGGGCACGTTCGGTTTTTGGTCCCCGGCACAAGGTCGTTGTGCTGCCGAGAGCCTCGACGAAGTGATCACGCAGGCCAAACCGGTTGGCCAGAGATAACAGACGTCTCACCCCCTCACCGGTCAGAATCATGAACAGGTCAGGCGGTTGTTCGCAGAAAGCCCGGATCCAGGCCAGCACCGGCGCAGGATTGTGGGCATCGTGGATAGCCACCAGCGGTACGCGCAACACATCAGCACACCGGTTTTTCAGCAACGCCGCCATGGTATCGAGTTTTCGGAATTCAGGCACAGCAACCAGGATTCCGGGCAGTTGGTCATTAACCATTTTCATGCCTGGTCTTCCCCAGTGAGCCGTGCTTTAGAGCATTACCATTGGGCAAGGTCACCATGGATCGTGCCATCATCCTGAGCTGAGACCTGGCCAGCCCTTGAAGTTATGCGCTGCATCACAATATTGTTACCTTGAGTGTTACCTTTTGGTAACGATTTTAGAGTTTTTGGACTGAATCCTTTATTATTGGGCTCTTAAAGCACTCATGATTACACGACTAGTCACTAATATTTACAATTTTGGTAACAAAACCACAAATTAACACGATTTTTCACACATTTTTGTTACCCACTACCGTAACACTGTGTTACTATAGCCGCGCGTTTCCATAAGAGGCGCTATTAATCATCTAAATGTTCTTACAAGGAGACACCTGATGACCGTTAAATTTAAAGACGTTGAAACTGTTGAAGAAGTGGCATTGAGCACACTGAGCGTTCTTGCCGTACTGGCAGTTCCCGTGCTGATCATTCTCGCTTCCGTGTAATACCTGCTCCTCTGGAGCACTGCACGACAAAAGCGAAATCTGGTGTGCCCCCCCTCCAAGGTAACACTAGCCAGATATTGCACAAAACCGCAAGGGCCGCAGCCTGAACCCAGGCCACCCTACCTCGCTAACAGGCTGCGACTCCCAGGTTAAAGTACAGATTCCCCCTTTGTGCAGCCTGACACCCCAATCCCCTCCCTCCAAGAGAGATCAGGCTGCATTTTTTTACTTCCCCGGAACTGGCGTCCTGCCTTCTCAACAAGCCTCTATCCAAAACCCACTGCCCAACCCCCTTTAAATAGCCAAGCACAACGTCTACCAGATCTCACTGATGGCGGCGGATTTCAGTCATGAATAACCCGCCCTTTTACCCCAGTTTCACCAGTTACCTCAGTCGCGTGCGGTAATCCTGTCGACAAAATTGCATGGCCGATGCCTGGCATCCAACTGTTCCCGAATAATGCCTTCCCATGCGGTTTTGCAAGCCCCGGGGGAACCCGGCATACAAAAGACCACGGTATTGTTGCTGAGGCCGGCAAAAGCCCGCGATTGAATGGTCGAGGAACCGACTTCCTTGTAGGACAGGTATCGAAACAGTTCTCCGAAACCATCGATGGCGGATTCCAGCAGCGGACTCAGGGACACCACGGTGTTGTCACGCTTGGTAAAGCCAGTACCGCCGGTCACCAGCACAGCATGAATACCATCATCTTCGATCAGGCCTTTAACCAGGGCCCGCAAGGCCTCCACATCATCCTTACAGATATGTTTCTGCCCCAGCACGTGGCCTTCAGCCAGCAAGGCATCCTTGAGGTAATGTCCGGACGTATCTGTGTCCTCGGTTCGAGTATCCGACACGGTCACCACGGCGATCTGCAGCGGCACGAATTCTTTCTGGGGTTTGTTTCCACTCATGGGTTCAATGCACAAGGATCAGGGGATGGCAGTAACAGCCGGAATCCTTGTTTTTTCCGGCATGGGCCTGATGAAAACCGATGAAATTATAGAACAGAACAGGTATGACGGGCGGGAATACCTGTCGCGCATGTGACCGGCTTTAGCCACCAGTCATGTTCATGAAGCGGACCAGCTGCGGCTCGTCCTTGTCATAGAAATAATGCCGTAAGGGCTTCAGGTCCATGGCCTCGACAATACGCGCCTTGAGGACTTCGTCATCATCCGGATTTTCCCGCAGCACCCGGCGCAAATCCATGGAATGCTCATTGCCCAGGCAGAGCAGCAGGCGGCCCTCAACGGTGACGCGGACACGGTTGCAGGATTCGCAGAAATTGTGACTGACCGGAGAAATGAAGCCGACTTTTGAGTCGCTACCCTCGATACGGTAATAGCGTGATGGCCCGGCCGTAGTCTCGGCAACAGGCGTCAGGGTATAACGGGAACCAATCACATCAGCCACCTCATCATTGCTGACCATGGTGTCAACTCTGTTGTGGTCGGAGACATCACCCAACGGCATTTCCTCGATGTAGGCAATGTTGATGCCAAGTCCCATGGCGTATTCAAGCAAATCGAGGATCTCATGGTCATTGCGGCCACGCAGAATCACCGCGTTGAGCCGGATAGCCTTGAAGCCGGTGGCCACAGCTGTTTCGATACCCCGCTTGACCTTGTCGAGCTTGCCGGTCCGGGTCATGGCATGAAAACGATCGGCGTCCAGACTGTCCAGACTGATGTTGATCCGGGTGACACCGGCAGCCTTGAGTGCCGGTGCCAGCTTTTCCAGCTGCGAACCATTGGTGGTCAGCAAAAGTTCTTCCAGCCCCGGCAACTGGCCGATGTTTTCAATCAGGGACATGACATTGTTGCGCACCAGCGGTTCGCCACCGGTCAGGCGGATTTTCCTGACACCGAGCAGGGTGAACGCGCTGGCAACCCGGTAGATTTCTTCCAGGCTGAGAACCTGCTGGCGCGGCAGGAAAGTCATGTCTTCCGACATGCAGTACACGCAGCGGAAATCGCAACGGTCTGTGACTGACAGCCGCACGTAATCAATTATGCGGCCATGTTTGTCCACCAGCTGCGTGCTGTTGCTACTCGCGCTGTCGACGGCTTTTGCGTCTGCGCCTGCTTGTGAGTCTGCTTTTGCGTTCATGCCTGCGTTAATCTTTGACAGATACTTTTGGTTGTTCGTTGAACGTGGCGGCTTTTCATTACTGCCAGGAGCGCCAGATTTTCATGGCTGGCCAATATCTTGGTCTGCCAGAAACCCGGCAAATCCTTGTTTTTCGTTAGGAATTAGGCCTTATCCAACTTGCCAATGATACCGTAAACGGCTTCGGTTCGATATGAGCGGCAAACGCCGGAGAAATTACTTGATGATATCCGGCCGCCCGGGTGAGTCGGCCCCCTCCAGCCAGGCCTGCCCCTCGGCATAGAGTTTTTCCACTTCAGGCCCTTTCAGTCCCGGTAGCCCTCCCTTGGCGACAGCATAGCCAATTTGCGACTGCAGATACGCCAGGTGCCTGTAGCCTTCCGGGAACGAGGCCAGGACATCCGGATCCAGTGCCAGCGTGGCAGTGGGATCGACTACATCCAGGCGGTCTTTCTCGTAGATTGGTTGACGTCGCACCATGCCCCAACGCCCTGCGCGTTTTTCGAAAAAGTCGTAAAAACGGCCGGTACAAACCACATCCACGAGTACATCATGCACCGGGGCACGCTGGTTGATGGTCATCTTGGTCTGGGCAATGGCGCGGTCACCGTTCACATCACAGGTAAAGCCGCCATGAAAATGGATAATGCTGACACCCTTGTCAAAGCCTTCCCGCCGCGCCCGGATAAAATCCTGGCTCGGGGCCTGAAACCAGGTAGCACACATGAAGCCATCGTCATGCCAGCATTCGGCAAAGCCCTCCCAATTGCCAGAATCACTGAAAATGGCCCAGTTATCGACCAGTTCCCGCAGTTCGCGTTTGTCCTCAATATGCTGCTGATTCATGGTAATCCCCCTTGATGATGAATCATGCCCGAATGTGCATCTGCACAAATCCGGATGATGGTGTTGGTGCCTAAAGTGCCTTTTTTTGGCGCATGAAACAAGGGGCATGACAGTGGCATATTCCCGGGAATTGCGACTGCAATGCGGCAGGCAAATCTGCTATCTTAGCCGCCTGCAAAATTGTGACCGAGGAACCCGGAAGTATGATTATTGATTGTCATGGCCACTATACAACTGCCCCAGATGAACTGGGTCATTATCGCGATGCCCAGAAAGCCGCCCTCAAGCAGGATCCTGCCCACATAGGCGAGAAAGGCATCATCAACATTACCGATGATCAGATTCGCGAAAGTCTGGAGAACAGCCAGCTGAAACTGCAGCGCGAACGAGGCACAGATGTCACCATCTTCTCCCCTCGCGCTTCGTGGATGGGTCCTCATATTGGCAACGCCTGGACCAGCAAGTACTGGACAGAACATACCAACGAGTTGATCTACCGGGTCACGCAGTTGTATCCGGATAATTTCATCGGCGCCTGTGCCCTCCCCCAGTCACCGGGCACAGACCTGCAAAACTGCGTGGTGGAACTGGAGCGTTGCGTCAATGAATTCGGGTTTGTCGGCTGCAATCTGAATCCGGATCCTTCAGGCGGTAAATTTGATTCACCACCGCTGGGTGACAAGTACTGGTACCCGATTTATGAAAAGATGGTTGAGCTGGATGTACCCGCCATGATTCACGTCAGTGGCGCCTGCAACCCTGCTTTTCATTCCACCGGCTCTTACTATCTGAGTGCTGACACAACGGCCTTCATGCAGTTGATGCAAAGCTCCGTTTGCCAGGATTTCCCGTCCATCAAGTTCATCGTTCCGCATGGTGGCGGTGCGGTCCCCTACCACTGGGGGCGTTTTCGCGGTCTGGCCGACATGCTCAAGCTGCCGCCCCTGGATGAACTGCTCATGAATAATGTGTACTTTGATACCTGCGTCTATCACCAGAAAGGTATCGACATGCTACTCAAGGTCATCGACAACAAGAACATCCTGTTTGCTTCGGAAATGGTTGGTGCCGTACGCGGTATGGATCCAGAAACAGGTCATTACTTTGATGACACCAAACGCTACATCGACAATGCCGATATCACCGAAGCAGAAAAAGCCAATATCTTTGAGCACAATATCCGCAAGGTGTTTCCGCGTTTGAAAATCTGAGACACCGGCTTTCTTGAAAGCTGCTCGGCATTGAAAAAAGAGGCTTAGGCCTCTTTTTTTATGCCGGGCCAGAACCGTCGGCCTGATATTCCCCTGCATGCTGGGATTGGTGAATTCCCGGAACAGCGCTATCTTAGTGCCTCTCCCACTGCCAGATGCGTCCTTGCGGAAAATAATAAAAATCTACGGCGACCTCATGTCAGGAAAATGATACATAATCAATATGTTATGCGACTTTCTAGCGATAGGTCATGAATGGGCCGCCATGGATATCCTCGCTGGTGACTGCCAAACGTACGAATTCCTGGAAAAAAAATCCTGCCGGCAAAATCCCTTTACTTTAACTGGAGGACGGGCGTTTGGTTGCCGACTCCAATGCGATCCTCTACTCCCTTTCCTATGGTTCGGATTTCCAGCCCATAAACCCTTATCTCAAAGCCAAGGGCTTTAAGTGGATGTTTTTCGAGCAGTACAGTCATGAACCCTACATTGCCGTTCGGCGTTTCATCAGAAAATCCCAGGACATGCCGCCGGAACGCCAGGCGGAGTTTTAGGCCAAATATGCCGGCGGTAAGAAAGCTCTGAATATTCTGGAAGGTCACCTCGGCAAACAGGAGTATCTGGTCGGGATACGCCTAACCATTGCCAACATTGCCCTGTATGCCTAGACACATGTTGCGGATGAAGCCGGCTATAACCTCTCTTCCTATCCAGGCATCAAAGCCTGGCTGCAGCGGACAGAGAACACACCGGGGTTTCAGGCCATGCCTTCAAGGTAAATTTCTGACGTAGACAGAAAAATGCCATGACGCAGCAACGGGGTTCTAACAACAACACTTTCATCACCCTGATAGATGCTGCTGAACGGTATCAAGACCTGGCGCACACCCTGCTCGCCATCACCAGGCAGCCGGTGACAGAGCGTAAAATCCGGGTTTTAGACCTCACACAAAAAAGCCGGGGGGAAGTCGCACCAGCTGATGTCGTCAGCGCCTTGCTCTACCTTGGCGACAATGAATCGCCCGAAAAGTATCGGACTATCTCATGACCCGCAAAGGCTGAGCCGGTTAGCGAAATTACCGCTGCATCTGGCATAATGCCCCCCTAATGAAAAACGCTTTTTATAACTGCAGGCAATTGTTATTGCTCGTTATTTTTCCTTTTCTGACCCTGACCAGCACGCTGGCCAGTGCCGGACAGGTAACTATTGCCGTCAGTAACGATTTCGATTTCACTCTCGACGAACTGAAAACCGAATTTGAGCGCCTGACCTCCCATACCGTCACCATCATGCCGGGCCCCAGCAGCAAACACTACGGTGAAATTCTGAATGGCGCACCTTACGATATTTTCCTGGCCGATGATGTCAGGCGGCCCGCTGCACTGGCTGAAAATGGGCAGGCTATCAAGGACTCCCTGTTTACCTATGCCGAAAACCAGCTTGTCCTGTGGAGCGTTACCAACCGGCCACTTTCCCCCGAGGTCCTGCGTGAAAAGAGCTTTGGCCTGTTGGCGGTGACTGACCCGCGTCTGTCGAATTACGGCCAGATAGCACGCCAGGCACTGGACGCCATGGGAGTCTGGGATACGCTCCAGGACAAGATCGTTTTCGGCAATAATATTGGCCAGACTTACCAGTTCGCGATCAGTGGCGATGTCGACCTGGCCCTGATCGATTATTCACAAATCATTTATGGCAAGTACCTGCAGGCAGGCAGTTACTGGCTCATTCCCGAAGATATGTATACACCAATAGCCAAGCAGGGGGTTCTGTTGAAAGAGAACCCGGCCGCTCGTGACTTTCTTGATTTCATGCGCAGCAACCTGGGCAGACAAATCATCCTGGGTAACGGTTTCAACGTGCCCTGATGGACTTCAGTGCCGATATCACCGCGTTTTTCCTCACGCTCAAACTGGCGCTGATCGCCACGCTGATACTTCTTCTGATCGGCACGCCCATCGCCTGGTGGCTGGCTCACACCCGTTGGCGTTATCGCTTTGTGGTCGAGGCGATGATTGCCCTCCCCCTTGTGTTGCCTCCTACAGTGCTGGGTTTTTATCTGCTGTTGCTGCTAGGGGCCAGTGGACCATTAGCCATGCTGGGTGGCGGCACGCTGGCCTTTACCTTCACCGGCTTGGTAATAGGCTCTGTAATTTATTCCATGCCTTTCGTCATTCAGCCGCTCCAGGATGCCTTCCAGGCCGCTGGCAACAGGCCGCTGGAAGTGGCTGCCACGCTCGGCGCCAGTCCGCTTGACCGTTTTCTGACCGTAGCCCTGCCGCTTGCAAGACCGGGATTCATCACGGCGGCTGTACTGGGTTTTGCCCATACCATTGGGGAGTTTGGTGTTGTGCTGATGATTGGCGGCAATATCCCCGGGCGTACACAGGTGCTTTCGATTGCCATTTATGACCACGTGGAAAGCCTGGATTACGCCAGTGCCCACCTGCTCTCCGGAGCACTGGTAATACTGTCATTTGTGCTGCTGGTTACCGTGTATGCCAGCAACCGACGTTTCCGGGTACTGAAGCTGTGACGCTTTCAGTCAGGTTCTCCATCGATCGTAATGCCTTCCGGCTGGCCGTGGATCTTGCCTTGCCAACAACCGGCATTACAGCGATTTTTGGCCCTTCCGGCAGCGGCAAGACCACACTGTTACGCGCTATCGCCGGGCTGGAACGGATTCCTGATGCCAGTATCCGTTTTGATGACGCCATCTGGCAGGATTCGACGCAGTTCGTCCCTGTCCACGAACGTCGTATCGGGTATGTATTCCAGGAACCAAGCCTGTTTGCTCACCTGAGCGTTGCCCAAAACATCGCTTATGGTCTTCAGCGTACGTCGACAGCAGAACGCCGTATCGCCCTCGAACAGGCCATTGATCTGCTGGGTATCCATCACCTGTTGCCACGCTTCTCGGCAACCCTGTCTGGGGGAGAGCAGCAGCGTGTAGCCATTGCACGTACACTGGCGGCCAGTCCAAGGCTGTTACTGATGGATGAGCCGCTGTCCTCCCTTGACCAGAAACGTAAACTGGAAATACTGCCTTATCTTGAATCCCTGCATCGTGAACTGGCCCTACCTGTGCTGTATGTGAGCCACGCCACGGATGAAGTGGCCAGGCTTGCTGACAGCCTGGTGATTCTGCGTAATGGCGAAATACTTGGCCATGGTCCCATTCAGCAAATGCTAACGAGACTTGACCTGCCACTGTCACACCGCTCCGATGCCGAAACCCTGCTCAATGCAAAAGTATCCACGGCGAAATCGCAATTCGGCATGATGCAAGTGAGCACTGAAGGTCATGATTTTTGGGTCACGGCAGAAAACCTGGCGCCGGGCACTGACGTGCGATTACGAATATCGGCGCTTGATGTCAGCCTGACTCTGGTTCACCAGGGAGGTACGTCCATTCAGAATATCTTTCCGGTCACTGTCAGCGAACTGATTGCGGAAACGGAGGCGCAGGTCATGGTGAAAATCCTGCTGGGAGACAGCCCCCTGCTGGCAAGAGTGACACGCAAATCAGTAGAAGAACTGGGTATTACCCCCGGCAAAAACCTGTTTGCCCAGATCAAGGGCGTGGCAGTGCTGGCCTGATACGGCTATTGCTGCCCGGCGCCGGCAGCGTCTTCGGCCAGACGTTGCTTGATCATAAGCAGTTTGTCATTGGCCAACACCCAGTCGGGCTCGTAGGCCGATGCCTGGGCATAGGCTGCCTCTGCGGCTTTGTCATTGCCAAGCCGCTCGTAAACCATCCCCATGTTGTAGTGGGCAAAATGCACCTGCTTGAGCCCGAGATCAAGGGAAAGCTCGTAATCTTCCATGGCCTTGGCAAATTCCCTGGTCATGAATAATGAATTACCCCGGTTGATATAAAACTCCGGCGTCGAAGGCCTGATTTTAA
>Ga0181563_10002984_pt1 | contig 16333 bp, 34 predicted proteins | sample 011ome_25_FD_133759 | JGI IMG/M metagenome (GOLD analysis project Ga0181563, IMG submission 133759) | Coastal salt marsh microbial communities from the Groves Creek Marsh, Skidaway Island, Georgia - 011512CT metaG (megahit assembly) | ecosystem: Environmental > Aquatic > Marine > Intertidal...
AGGCAATGGAACGTCTCTGCCGGATTGAGGTGTCATAGGTGACACCGTCTTCTTCATCATTTTCTTCTTAGGGTCTGGCATGACTGCTTGCTTTATATTATATATCAAAGATACAAAACAAAAATAAACGGGATCTTAGTATGACCCCCTAGAGGTGTCCGTGTCGAATGTCAGTTTTTAGTCCCACCTATACTACTACTACTACTTTACTATAGAGAGAGAAAAAATCTGTGGGAAACTGGGGTAAAAATGAGCATTTCTGTCATTTCCTATTTAACTTACTGATATATAATTAGTTATACTTTCTATTTCTGTCATAAAATGAGCACTAAAATGACAATAATTGTCACTTATTAACAGATTGTTAATTACTATTAGAGAAAATAAACCTATAGAAAAAAGAAAAGGGGACCGAAGCCCCCTAATCTAACCAACCAAATATGCGACTAATCACTTTCGCATTCCTTCGCCTTCCATCAGATCCATCATTGCATCCATCCGGGTAGCGCGGGCAGTATTACGCTGTGCACTTAGCTGTGTTGCGTTAGCAGCAGCAGCCATACGAGACACCTTCGTAATCCCCATCTCATTCGTGGGCATGTTGTTGATCAATCGACCATCAACAACCTTCATATCAATCATCTTTTTCATGTTACCAGTACTTAACGTGTAAACTAATTAAACCTAAATAGAGAATCCACTCCCCAACCTCTTCGTCCTCGTCGCGTAGGTAAATAGAAAAACCAATTAGCGGTCCAGTTAAAACCCTGTTCTGTATCTCTATCTGCCAAAAGTCGACCATAGGGTAAAGGTACAAAATATATTAGACGTCTGTAGGTAATGGGTTATACCACCACCACGCGCGCACGACCCGCCACGGAAAACCGATTTATTTTCGGGAGGGGGGGTGCGATTTTACGATTCTTTCCCGGATTTTTTGCCGTTTTCCCGGAAGACATTAGCCCACAATCAGCCGTCCACCTGTGCAATCATTGGGCATTTTACACGCACGCAAACAACAGGCAGTCAGCCCGCAATCGGCCACGCCACGCCCGCCGCGCACAGGTAAAAAGAATGCGAACGGCAAGAGGGAGCCGTTAGCCCCCGCGCCCAATCCGTTCTCCTTAAATCTGCGAAGATTCCATTTTGAGCAAGGGAGCCGAATCTTGTATGTTGCTGATAGTCAGCGCATTTGAATCCTGTACGAAAAAACTTTTTAATGTGCAAGTTTTTTTTCCAAAACCTTCGTGATACACTTGCCCTATTAATGTAAAAATCAACACGACCATGACTGCAATCAACCCCAAGAATCAGAAACAATTGAACAAGGCCATCAAGTACTTGACTGACCACAATGCCTATGACCTAAAGCGTAACGAGGCTGAAGGGAACGACGACATAAAGGCCTACAAGAAGTACGACAGGCTATGTGAATCCACCTTTGACAAGTACTTGGATGCTATTGAGTTTCTGCCCAAGAATCAGGTAGCCGCTATCATGAAGAGCGAACTTTATTAATCAATCAACCGGCACTACTATGAAAAATCCAACATTCACCAAAAGAGAACTTGCTATGATGGTTCAAGCGATTGGGCGTTACGAGGATGTCGCATACAACGAGGACGGCAAGAAGGGTAACGACAACTTGCGCAAGGCGGTTTACAAAATATTCGCCAAAGCCGATGCGATGGGTGTTCCTGTTTTCAACGAGGAGAACTATCTATATTGATTCAAAAGGTTGACTGACGAGCCCTAAATGGGCGAAACATCCTCCGGGATGTCTCAACCAAAACTAAAATTCAAAATGAAAGAACTGATTGACCTTCTTGAAGAAAAGACCTTCCATTGCGGATGGGCTAAACCTTGCGAAATCTACATCAACCAAGCGTACCGACAAGGTGTGGTAGTGAGTGGTGATAAGGTTGACAACTACAATGTCGCATATGTGATGCCTAATGGTCGCATGTATGTCAAGAAAGTGACTGCAAAAGATTCAGAACGAATCTTGAAAATTGATATGTGGAAAGCATTCAATAACGATGGAACCACATTCTCCGCTTGGGGATTCTAATCTATAACCTGAAACTATGACTATTTCAAACCACTCAGTATTCGCAATTGTATGCCGTCACTTCATTGGTGATGTGAATCAAGAAACGCTTGTAGATATGGCTAACACACTTGCACCATTCGCAGAGAGCCTGACGAAACTGCACGACACAGAGGAGCCACACATTGTGGCCGCTACCATCCTTCACGACTACTGCGGCCTTTCAAAAGATGACCCGCACTTCCTACCTCGTCTAACCAAATAAAATAAACTGACATGGCTATTATCGCAACCGGAAACGAATACAAAGTGCAATTCGGCACGATTCAAGAACTCGATGCCGTCATTAAGATGGTCATCAAAGGAATTCCTGACGGATTCTTTGACTTCCAATCGAAAGGAAATCAATTCGCCACACTTGACCTGAGGGCCGACCTGTCCTGTGATGCTGAACCTCCCGTGTTCTTGGACATGTTCTACAACGGGCTAATCACGAACTACTTCCGGGACTACGACATAGAGTTGGTCACGATGCAGTCAGATTACGACAAGGCCCGGGACAAGGTGATTGAAAAAAACCCCAACGCCTGTTGGGAGGATGTCTTGCTACAGGTATTATCTGACAGAAATCTCGTCTTCGAAGACCACTACCAAGGGATGAAGATTGAACTCGACTTAAGTAAGGTAGGAAGCAACTTCCTGAAGGCATTCAACGATGCACCTGATTACTTTATGGAACTTGTACTACTTCACGCCAATGGAGGGTCGGACGGAATCACCTACGACTCTTGGCTTCAAATGGGGACATACGGAGAAGTAATCTACGGATAGGTTAACTGACGAGGATTCAATATCCGAAATGCCGACTACACATCGGCATCTTAACCAACGCAAACAATAATCATGAAACGAGAAAACATCGCATTCGAAGACCTTGACCAAAAGCAGGTTGATTTGTACCAAGAGGCGTATAACACGCAACTTGAACTGCTCCAACACAATGACAAGGTCATGTCTAACGACATTCGCCGACTGAAAGCCAACGGCTTTGTGGAGGGTAAACATTTCCGTACTATATATTATACGGACGAGACCCTGAGTTTAGAAATCTACGATAGCGAATTTGACACCTGCTATACTATTGATACGCCTACGAAGTTGATCAAGTTGGCCAATATCAATAGATACGAGTTCATCTACTATCAATTAAATCTTGAGTGTGAAGTAGAGGAGGTTCCGTTGAGTATGCATTCAGTATCTATGCGTAGTGAGAACGGAAAGTTGAAGTTTAGTTCATCACAGGTTATGAATAACTATCGGTGGTATACGAGCAAGAAGTTCATTGAGAGTTTGGTATTCTCCAAGATTTATGCAGAGCAAGAAGCACCTCGTAGGACACACAGAAAGATGCTCAATGACTATGGTGAGTCATACCTCAAGATTAAGTATCCGAATTCGAAATTTCGCAATTCTTCAAGTGGATGGTGTGTTGAGTTCGAGAACGGAATCGAATTATATTTTTCACCCCCCCGGGGCATGAATACAGACAACCCCAAGCCTCGTCTTGAAAAGATTAGAATGCCTTGGGTGGGACTTGATGATGATGATAGAATGTTAAACCTAATTTCTCTTTACTAATGGAGTAAAACAATCAAGGTTAACTGATGATGGGTTCAGTACCCGAAACGCCGTGAGGCGTCTTAACCAAAACTGAATTATGAAGGCAAGAATGACAACAATCTCCGAGCATGAGTTCATGCCGTGCGATGCGGAGGTATTGTTCACTTGGGTGGACGAGAACGGGAATTCCGGGTGGAATTCTGCATACGGCAAGGCCGGTCAAAGCATCAAGGAAGTCCTTGATGGTCGCATGAAGAGAATGTATTCCAATTGGGATGGTTCTTATGAGATGATGCGGAACCTGTCCGTGTCTATTGATGTAAGCGGAAAGTCCGTTGACACACTCTTATCCTTGACTCGTTGAGTCATGGATAAAAAAACAATGATTAATGAAATCATGGCTGACCACGCTTGGATTAATTCCAAGAATGTGAATCCCAAACGAAGAGGAATCCTCCGGGACATTGAGGCCATTGTGAAGGACTTATGTGAAACACACGACTACTGATTCGGGTAGCCGTACAACAAAAATAGTTACTGACCAAATTTTTTATTCAAAACCTTATTCAAACATTTGCAATATGGAAACAACAAGAGAAGTCCTCCTCGCCATGCGAGTGGGAGAGATGAAGGACATCGCGTTCAGCAACGGCGTCCTCAGGAGTACTAAAGAGATTTACCGAAACTCCGATGTGGAGTGGGAGGTGAATATTTTCACCGAAGGTTGGTGTACTGCCTACATGACTTTAGAGGAAGCGGTAGATTATGTAGAGGGTGGCAAGACCTTCATGGATTTTGAATGGGAATAATTTATTGATTATGAAAAAGTACCATGTTCTTATTCAGCGTGTCTGTTCAATCTCAATTCCCATTGAGGCCGACACCCCTGAGTTAGCCCTTGACTTGGCTAACGACCAACTTGACCGAGGCGAGATAGTCGCTTTGGACTTTGACCCTGCCGACTCCCACATGGAGGCAATAGAGGTGTATGACAAAGAGTTCAATCATGTTTTATCCATTTGATTATGAGAAACAAAGAGCAACCATGGGAAGTGTTTGATGGGGGTGTCTACGAAGACCTCCTCCTTGACACCCAAATTGAATACAAAGCCGAGCGCATTGTAGCGGAGGACGAGTGGGGTACTGAAATTCAGTACCATGTGTACGATGTCCGGGTGACCTTGCGTCACAACAAGCACCAAGTAGGCGTCCATTTGGACAATCTCTTTAAGTATGAACTTGAGGAAACCATCGGCAGTTACCTCACTAAACTTTACGAACGATGAAAATTAAATTCAATGGAGATAGCATTGCTATCTACACCTCAACCAACGGACACCAAACGAAAGTCCGCATCGACCACATGGTTAGAGACGAGCGTTGTCTTGGAGGACACAAGGTCTACATCAAGACAATCGCCAAAGGGAGACCAAGCAAGAGCCCCTTCCGTTATGTTCCTATTAATAGAATAAAGTTTTTGTCATGAAGAAGATAGCATCGGGACTTGTGTTCTTACTATTCATTTTTATTTCCCTTGCGGGAATCACTCTTGGTGCTATTTTCTACCAAGAGGGTGTCAACGAAGGCATGGGCATAGCCCTTATTTCCGCCACCATTTTTCTGCTTTTATTAATCACACCTAAAGAAAATTAATCATGCCGAATTGGGTATATTCTACAATCAAAACGAAAGCCAAGAATGAAGCGTTCGTTAAGGAAGTCATGGACAAAGGGGGACTCTGCGAGTTCTACTTACCCATGCCGGATGAAATCCGTTTCACCAACTCCCCAAACCGAATCATAAGCAAGGAAGAGTACGCCATTAAGGAGGCCTTGGGGCAGACGATAGAAGAGGGCCAACACATGGTCGGTTATTATCAGACACAAGAGATAGTTGATCAATTAAAGATGAAATACGGAGCCGCGAATTGGTACGAATGGTCGTACATCCATTGGGGTACGAAGTGGGGCGATGGCCAGATGGAGTATCAAGTTGCGGGGGATGACCTTATTATTAGGTACCAAAGCGCATGGTCACCCGTGAATTGGGACATCGTTGAAAACTTCATCGGTCACCTTGTTGATGCCGACTACATTTGGGAGGAGGAGCAAGGATTCGGGGCGCAAATCATCTATGAGGATGGGCAGTTTGCGAGCATGGTAGAGTGGGACATTCCGGTTTTCAGCCATTGGGCGTACTTGGATAGCGACATGCCATCAAACGACTTGGATGGAAAGCCACACGATGGTAAGTTTGTACAGATTGTTTACGCCTATCTTTCGGAGGAATTTGAGAATAACATGGGCGTATACGAGAAGGGGTGGCACTGCTATTCAGAGTGGCATAGCGAGAGCAGTCTCGTTACTGACCCGGAGTTAATTGCTAAACTTGAATCTGTCAAGGAATGAAAAAGAATGATAAGGTCATGGAGCAGTTCATGCGAATTGCAATGGCGAGACTAAAGAGCGACTACCGATTTGCGCCACAACGCAGAGCAATTGCCGCCCGTATGTATACTAAATGGTTAAATAGAGATGATGTTTAAGTTGACCTTTGTACCTACCCTACGCAACAACCTTGCGGTTAAAAGTTGTGTGTTCATGCGCCAAGCCAATTCGGCAGAGGAGTTAGCGAACATGAATTACGATGTGCCCAACCCTCTTGAATGGATGTTAGAATCTATTGAGGAGATGTAAGATGGAGTACCTTGAAGAAAAGAGATGCAATTCGTGTCACCAAATGAAGCCTGCTGATCGTTTCACAATACAAAAGAAGAACGGCATTGACTCCTATTATAAGGGGAGATGTAAGGACTGCTATGTGGAGTACCGAAGAAAGCGCAAGGCATTAGGGAGCAAAGATGGGGTGCGTGTAGACACCGGAAAGGATGGCCCCCCATGGAAGCACATCTCTTGGCTATGAGTAGGTTGTTGGGAGGCGGTGGATTTATGGATGACAGAAGCCGTCTCCCCCACTCAGTCAAATGTCAAGCGTAACGATTACCCTTGATTCAAGAACGAGAGTAAATTAATACCAACCAGAAATGAAAAAAGTGGAAGAGATGTATCCCGAAACGACACAAGCGTTCAAGGATAAGATGGAGGAGATGTACGAAATCTTCTGCAAGAAGATGTGGGACTACGGCAGTAACAACATTGCCCTTGGGCGTGACCTATCGGAAGACCACAACAAGAAGATGTCCTTGATGGGGATATGGTTCCGCAGTAACGACAAGATGTCGCGCATTGAAAACCTCCTTGAGAGGGGCGACTTGTCAAGCACCGCCAACGAACCGCTTGAGGATAGTTACCTTGACTTGGCCAACTATTCCATCATCGCAACGATCGTTCATAAAAATAAATGGGGCAAATAATTTGTTGAAAAGTCCTATCTTTGTAACAACCAATCAAATCAAATCACATGGAAGAGCATACATTGTCGTTTTATGACGACGAATATCAGGAGAAAGAATATAGAGAGAGAAGCGCGCCAGTGGCCTTTAAGAAGACCGGCACAATGGATGTGATGCGCGAGTTGTTTAGCCATTTTGGCGAACCATACAAGGGGTAGTACGATGTATACGATAGAAGATTTATGGGCGCAAGCCGGGGAGGATACCTTGGCCGCCAAAATTATTACAGAGGACGCAGAGTCCTACATTCTACACGGGATAAAGTTTGAGAAGCGAGACGGTGAGTACAAACTGCTCAAGGGATACGCCAACGATTTCTACCCGGAGGTTCCAAGTTTCTACTATAGTACCCTAATGCAGAACGGCTACCGAGATGGGCTATGCATGTTGGCCATGGATAGGTGCGAGGATCAACTCGAGAAGATTGAGATTCGTATCCGCGACGAGGCAAATAAGAATACGCCCAACGAGAAGATGCTTAACCTGTACAAGGTCAATCGAACCAACACCATGAACAAGTATTCGGACTTCCGAAAGCAATTAAATCAATCAATCAATTTATAATCATGTCAGAAAGCAATTCAACTTTCAAGACCTTGGCCTCAATCAGCGTCAAGGAAAAGACCGAGCGCAAAGGCAACATGGACTACTTGTCATGGGCTAATGCGTGGTCAATGCTCAAGCAGAACTACCCCGATGCACAGCGGGTGGTTTACGAAGACCCCGCCACTGGGCTGAACTTCTATACGGACGGCCGCACGGCCTATGTCAAGGTTGGTATTATTGTCGGAGGCCTTGAGCATATCGACTACCTACCCGTGATGGACTACAAGAACAACGCGGTGCCCATCGAGAAGGTCACATCGTTCGATGTCAACAAGACCATTCAGCGTTCTACGGCAAAAGCCATTGCCCTTCATGGACTCGGCCTCTCCTTGTGGAGTGGTGAGGACATTGCGGAGACCGCCTCTGCGCCTGCCGTAAAGGATGACATGTGGACTACCTATACCCTTGAGATGGGTGACGCCAATTGGGACAAGGTAATTGCGTACATCAGTGCAAACAAAGAACTCGGGCTACCCGCCATCGTCAAGAACCTTGAGACCAAGTACAAGATTACTTCGTCGGTAAAGAAAGAGTTGGCGAAGCATGTCAAGTGATGTACTGGAGAAGTTAAAGGACGACGCTAACTACTATGGTAAGTTCGGGCGTCAGTTTCTCTCCAACTCCGATATTGGAATGCTACTTAATGATCCCCGGCAGTTCGGCAAGAGCCGGCCGGATAGTAAGCCACTCTTGGAGGGGCGGTACTTCCACACGGCGCTACTCGAACCACAAAAACTCAAGGACTTTGAGTTGGTGGACTGCTCTACCCGCAATACCAAAATCTACAAGGATGCATTGGAGGCGTCGGGTCAAGAGATGCTGATGCTTCAGTCCGAGGCCGATGAAATCTTGAGTTTATCGCAGAGCATGAAGCACAACCTTCGGTTCTTTGAGTCCATCTATGCGCCCGGCAACGAGTACGAAGTACCCGGCATTCAGCAGATTAAAGGTCTGACGTGGAAGGGTAAGGCGGACATTGTTATGCATAGCGAGAGCATGCTCATCGACATCAAGACCACTGGCAGGCTCGACGAATTCAAGTGGTCGGCACGACGCTATAACTATGATAGTCAATGCTATATATACCAAATGATATTTGGTAAGCCACTCGTGTTCTATGTCATCGAGAAGGGCACCCACAAACTCGGCATCTTCAACGCATCGGAGGACTTCCTTCGTGGTGGGGAGCAGAAGGTGGAGAAGGCCGTCGAGGTGTATAATCGTTTCTTCAGCGAGAATTCTGACGAGGCAGTGCAAAACTATTACATCGAAGATATTCTTTAAGTCGGACCCGGGGACTGACCAACCCGAGTTCGTTTAATAATGGTCAAATAAACAATCAGATATGGCAGAAGAAAAAGTATTCGCCGATGGCTTCGTTTTCAAACGAAGAGACCAAGCCCCCGAGTGGGTTATTGGAGGAATGAGTGTAAAGGTTGATGAGGCCATTGCATTCTTAAAGCAACACGAGAAGAACGGATGGGTCAACATTGACATCAAGCGTTCGCAGGGTGGCAAGTACTATGTCGAATTGGATACCTATGTACCCAAGAAGACGGAGGAGTCCAAGGCGTATAACACGCCAAAAGCCGACGACTTATTTTAATTTATTGGGGGCGAGGGCTGTTCTTCGCCCCCTTTAATTTCTTTAATCCAATCAAGCGCAATGAGCCAAGGCAACATCACCATATTTAGAAACATCAAGGACACGGATCAGCCATTTTACCGCCCTATTGATGTCATTCTTAAGCGCATTAAGGACGGGGCCTCCAAGGACTTGGTCAAGGAAATCCGCCAAGAAAATGATAAGACCCGAATCAACCAACTAAAGCAGGAGTTGCCTGCCGTTTGTTTCTCTGGCACATTCAATAAAAGAAACGACTCTTCAATCCTTGAGCATAGCGGGTACATCTGCTTGGACTTCGACGGCTACAAGACGCAGAAGGCCCTGCTTGAGGAGAAGGAGACAATCAGCAAGGACAAGCATGTATACTCCGTGTTCATCAGCCCATCGGGCAATGGACTCAAGGTCATCGTTAAGATACCCAAGGACATTGACAACCATAAGAGTTATTTCAACTCTCTTGAGAACCACTTTAAGTCGGAACACTTCGACAAGACAAGTAAGAACATCTCTCGCGTATGCTACGAGTCTTATGACCCGTTGATTTATGTCAACGAGAACTCAAGCGTGTGGTCAAGCCTTGAGGAGCAGGTTTATGTGGAGCGCGACAAGTACCGCGACCGAGTCACCATCCCTATCACCGACGAGAATAAGATTATAGACATCCTCATCAAGTGGTGGGAGAAGAAGTACCCCATGGTGGAGGGTCAGCGCAACCATAACATATATGTTCTTGCGGCGGCACTGAACGACTTCGGCGTGAACAAGTCATTGGCGGAGTATGTCATGGCCAACTATCAGTCCAAGGACTTCCCCATCGGAGAGATTAAAAGAACTATTGACAGCGCATATGCGCAGACGCAAAAATTTGGAAGCCGGTACTACGAGGACGAGGAGAAGTTGTCGCAGATACGCACCAAGTTAAGAGGCGGCGTGCCAAAAAAAGAAATCCGTCACCAATTAGAGGAGGCCAATTTGGATGGCGGTATGATAGATGCGGTGATCAGCCGGGTCGAGGAGGAGCAGGCCGGTCAGAAGTTTTGGACTAAGTCCGACAAGGGCATAGTCAAGATAGTACACATACAATTTAAGCAGTTCCTTGAGGACAATGGGTTCTATAAGTACTGCCCGGAGGGAGGTAAGAACTTTGTGTTTGTTCGCGTAACCAACAACCTCATTGACCACGCAAGCGAGAAGGAGATTAAGGACTTTATCCTTGACTACCTGCTTGACTTGGAGGACACCTTGGTGTATAACTACTTCGCTGACAACACTCGGTTTTTCCGGGAGGAGTTCCTCACCTTGCTTGCTTCTATAGATGTGTACTTCATTGCCGACACAAAGGACGCGGCGTACCTATACTTCCGCAACTGCGCAGTTAAAATCTCACACGAGGCCATCACATCCATTGACTATATTGACCTCGGTGGGTATGTGTGGAAGGACCATGTTATTGATCGCAACTTTGAAGTGACGGAGGTCACGAGTTGTGACTTCGAGCAGTTCATATCCAACATTAGTTTCTCTGATGTCAATCGGATTAAGAGCATGGAGAGCACCCTTGGCTTTTTGTTGCATGCCTATAAGGACTTGTCGTACTGCCCTGCCGTCATCCTCAATGATGAGGTCATCAGCGACAATCCAGAGGGGGGCACCGGCAAGGGGCTTCTGATGAATGCCCTATCACAATTAAAGAAGTTGGTATTCATTGACGGCAAGTCGTTTAATTTCGAGAGGTCATTTGCATACCAAACCGTGTCCGTAGATACGCAGGTTGTGTGCTTTGACGACGTTAGAAAGCACTTTGACTTCGAGAGGTTGTTCTCCGTGGTCACCGAGGGCTTGACCCTTGAGAAGAAGAATAAGGACGCCATCAAGATTCCTTTCGGCAAGTCTCCAAAGATTACCATCACCACCAACTATGCCATCAAGGGCGCGGGCAATTCATTTGAGCGACGTAAGTGGGAATTGGAACTGCACCAATACTACTCCAAGGAGTTCACGCCATTGGAGGAGTTTGGAAAACTCATGTTCGGCGATTGGGACGATGACGAGTGGCTTCAGTTTGACAATTACATGATCAACTGCCTGCGCTCTTACCTGCGCACCGGTCTCGTTCGTAGTTCGTTTGTCAACCTACGCATCCGTCAGTTGTCGGCAGAGAGTTCGCATGAGTTCATCGAATGGTGCGGCCTTATCAATGGGGCAACGCCCAACGAAAGATTTCAAGACTTAGATGACGGGCGCAAGGTCTACAAGCAGGACCTATACTATGACTTCATACAAGACAACCCGGACTTCGCTCCAAAGGCAAAGATGACTATCTCGCGCACCAAATTCAACAAGTGGCTGATATCGTACTGCATGTACAAGACCAATATTGCGCCGGAAGAGGGGCGCGATGCGCAGGGTAGGTGGATGCGGTTACGCAACCGTCACGAGTTGGAGAAGAACATGTCAATGGAATTCTGATGATAGAGTATAGACCCTACCAAAAGGAAATCATACAGCGTGGTGCCGACATAGTAAGGAAGCACGGCTTTGTTTACTTGGCGATGGAGGTTCGCACGGGCAAGACCCTTACGAGTCTCGGCATAGCCGATAATCTGGGTGCGGAGAATGTGCTGTTCCTCACTAAGAAGAAGGCCATCTCCTCCATCACAAAAGACAGCGACCTGTTATGCCCCCCTTATGTTCTATTTGTAATGAACTACGAGAGCATGCATAAGTTGCCCGACGTGAAGTGGGACCTCATCATTGCAGACGAGGCGCACGGGATGGGCGCATTCCCCAAGCCGAGCAAGAGGGCGAAGGACTTCCGAGCCTTGGTGAGCAAAACAAAGGCGCGGGTCATACTATTGTCAGGAACGCCAACCCCAGAGTCATATAGCCAGATGTACCATCAGGTGTATGCCCTGCCCAGTGGTCCATTTCACAAGTACAAGAACTTCTATGGCTTTGCCAATGATAATGTAGATGTTAAACTCAAGCGCATTGGTGGTCACAGCATTAAGGACTACACCGCCGGTCAGTCTAAAATTCTTGCTGACATGGCCCCTTATACTATATCCTACACGCAGGAGGAGGCCGGCTTTGTGGTGGAAACCACCGAAAAGGTCCTTGAGGTTGAACTTCTGCCCGTCACCTACGAGATAATGCGCAAACTTCGCAAGGACTTAGTCGTTGAAGGCAAGGAAGAGGTCATCCTCGCAGACACGGCGGTGAAGCTGATGATCAAGATGCACCAACTATGCTCTGGCACCATTAAGTTTGAGAGTGGAAACTCCAAGGTTATTGATTACACCAAGGCGCAGTTCATCAAGGAGACATTCAAGGGGAAAAGGATAGGCATCTTCTATAAGTTCAAGCAAGAACTTCACGCCCTGAAGAGCGTGTTCGGTGACGCCCTTACGGAAAGTCTTGATGAATTCAATGCCGGAGGTCAGGTCATAGCATTACAAATTGTCAGCGGACGTGAAGGTATAAGTTTGCAAAAAGCAGAAGCCCTTGTCTATTATAACATTGACTTCTCTGCTACAAGTTACTGGCAGTCAAAGGATAGGATGACGACAAAGGACCGGCTCAAGAACGATGTGTACTGGATATTCGCCAAGGGCGGCATAGAGCGCGACATCTACAAGGCCGTCACCAAAAAGAAAGACTACACCCTTAATCACTTCAAGCGTGATTTATTAAATTTGTTTTAATGACAGAGCAGGCCATACAAAGCAAAAGGATCAAGCAACTCGAGGCCGAGGGATACTATGTTATCAAGTTGGTGAAGACTAATAAGAACGGAATACCCGACCTTGTTGCCATACCCCCGGGATGTGGAGTATTATTCTCCGAAATAAAGACACCAAGCGGAAGACTGTCTGCCCTTCAAGAGTATAGACTAAAAGAACTTCAGGAACATGGGCTCAACACAGAGGTATACAGAGGATGAGGACTACTATGAGTTGGATGACGAGTTCATCCAAGACGTTAGAAGCTTTGGTGTCAGGAAGGCTATCCGCATTGGGAAGTTCCTTGACAGAACACTTTGGCAGGTTCCTAATGTTTCAGGGCAGGCTCAGATTATGGGTGGTGTCATTGATGACATTGAAGGCAGTGCATTTTTTTTCGCAATAGAACTATACAAAGACGATGAGTCTTGTGTAACATTTTTCGGACTCTCTGAGATAGATGATGACGAGTATTTAGATTTAATCAATTCAAACTCCTACTTAAATGAACGAATGGACATCAACACAGGCATTAGTTGACTCAACTTTTGGCGTGTACATAAAGCATAACGTCCGTCAGCGCCCATACGTTGAGGCGCGTGCTGTTTTTTACAAGATAATGAAGGAACTCTACGGCAAGTCTCTTAGTTCTATAGGGCGTCGGGTTAATAGGACTCACGCAAGCGTTATCAATGGCCTAAGAAACATAGACAATTGGATGGTATATGATGTGGAGCTTAAGCAAAAGTATGACTCCATTATGTTGCAGATCATTGACACTAACAAAGAGATTGAGGAGTACTTATCATACGAAGAAATCCTTGATAAAAATATTTCTTTGAGGAGTGATGTTCAAAACTTATCTTTAACTATTCAATCACTTGAAAAAGAACTTAATAGAAGAGTCGTAAAGGAATATCGATTTGAAATTTTGTTTGACAGAATTGAACACCAGATACCAAAGGGCAAAGAGCACATGGCTAATATGAAGATTAATCAGTTTCTAAATGGACTATCGCTTTGAAGATGTAGAAGAAATTCTAACTAAGAATTGGTGCAACAAGTGTAAAATTAATCACTTGCTTCACATAGACTCCATCCTCTATCAGCAACTTGGGAATACATCCACCAAAGCAGAGAAGGATGTGGTGAAGAGGAAGTCGCGCAAAATTTATATGGCAATTAAAAAAATTGACCCTCAAATTGGCGATCGTTTAGTATCTTCTATGGACTAAACAATACACCATGTCCCTAAAAAAGGATTTAAACAACCCGCGGGTTGTCAGCATCAACTATACGATGTCAGAAATCAATAGTCTGACAGACGATATTTATGAAGGACTCATTGACTATGACATCAAGTCTATCGAAGTGAGTGTTCAAAGACTAATGGAGATTCTTACAGAGCTCCAAGCAAGTGTGAGCGATGGGAACTAAATTTAGAATGCGCCTTACTGACGATGAATACAAACTCATCACGGGACACAGGGCGTTAGAGAAGGAGTGCGAAGAGAAGGGCATCCCACTGGCGGACGTCAATCACTACTGGCACAAGGGTAAACACTTTTCCCTTCACGTAAACAAGCCCGGTGTCAATGTCGCCGACATGCGGGAAGAGATTAAAAAAGACATGGATGCGCACTCTCCAAAGTATCCAAAGATCAAAAGAGAGAAGTCAAAGGACGGGCACTGCCTCGTCATCGACCCGGCAGACATTCACATAGGCAAGCTGGCCACAGCATTTGAAACGGGGGAAGACTACAACTCACAGATAGCAGTTCAGCGCGTGCTTGCCGGCGTCAAGGGGATCCTTGATAGCGCGTCGGGATTCAACATCGAGAAGATTCTATTCATCGGCGGCAACGACATCCTGCACATAGATACGCCACGACGTACCACCACTAATGGAACCCCTCAGGATACGGACGGAATGTGGTATGATAACTTTCTGATTGCCAAGAACTTATACGTTGACTTGCTTGAGATGTTAATTGGAATCGCGGACGTTCACTTCATGTACAACCCATCCAACCATGACTACACGAATGGCTTCTTCTTAGCTGACGTAATTCAGAGTTGGTTTCGCAAGAGCGAGAACATTACGTTCGACTGCTCTATTGCGCACCGTAAGTACTTTAAGTATCACAGCAATCTCATCGGCACAACTCACGGCGATGGCGCGAAGACTCAGGATCTTCCTCTGCTCATGGCTCAGGAGGCATCAGCAAGCTGGTCCGAGACAAAGCACCGGTACGTTTATACGCACCACGTTCACCACAAGAACGCCAAGGATTTTATTGGAGTAACGGTTGAGAGCCTTCGCAGCCCAAGCGCTGCCGACTCTTGGCACCACCGTAATGGGTATCAGCATAATCCAAAGGCAGTGGAAGGATTTATCCATCACCCAGACTACGGACAGATTGCGCGACTAACTCACATCTTCTAAAAGAAATGAAAAAATATCTGAATCTACTATTGATTATTGGAATTAATATTTTATTTTGGATAGCTCTAATCCAACTATTTTCAACTGCAATCAAATGAAAGACCTAATTATTGAGTACTACTCCGGACACGAGGACGGGGCGCCACTCTTTGCAGATGGCTTTGATGACGCGATCATCGGCATCTGCCCTACAAGCTTCCGGGTTATATATTCCCGAAACAAGTGCATAAATATAATGGCACAAGACATGAGCATCGAGGAGGCCATGGACTACCTTGAATACAACACGTTCAACGCCTACGTTGGCGAGTTTACGCCGATATGGGCCGAGGACTTTTATTGGGGGGGCTTCGATGAAGAAGAATAACGATGAGGGGTGGCGGTTCCTGTACTGGGACGACCCGGGAGATAGCCAAGATAGTGTAGACAACCAAAAACCAAAAGAAGATGGAGAATCCGATTGATGAATTGTACCGACGATACCTATCCAATGGGTACATCACTCCCGAAGACGTAGAGGAGCTAAAAAAGGTATATGTAGAGGGGTACAACTGGATCCAGACAACGACATGAAGTACCGAGTTAACTACGCCTACTTTGACCAAAGTAAAATGAGGGCTGCCAAATGGGAGCAAAGAGAAAAAGAGTTTGATACAATGGAAGAGGCCCTTCTTTTTGTCAAAAGGGTCGACTTGAACGTATCAGTTAGAAATCTAAACATTCAGCCGGTTCTGGGATGAAGAAGGAGTGCACCAAGTGTAAAGAAAACTTAGACATACGATTTTTTTATATAAATCGCAGACCAGGAAGAAACCCTTACTATCGCGGGGAATGTTCTATGTGTTATAGC
>Ga0181563_10002987_pt1 | contig 16328 bp, 11 predicted proteins | sample 011ome_25_FD_133759 | JGI IMG/M metagenome (GOLD analysis project Ga0181563, IMG submission 133759) | Coastal salt marsh microbial communities from the Groves Creek Marsh, Skidaway Island, Georgia - 011512CT metaG (megahit assembly) | ecosystem: Environmental > Aquatic > Marine > Intertidal...
ACTATGTTTTGTGCTGCCATGAAAAGCGGTGGATCAAGGTGAGTCTTTCATCGATCGTCAGGGACGCGATCGTATCACGTCCCTCGGACAATCGGTGAGTGCAATTCACTGCAAGTTGGTGGGTGCACGCTTGACTGACCGTTTGCTGGCAGCCACCGTGTTCTACCGTGTTATGGAGAGTGCGTTTCTACCTGAACGAATCGCGTCTTGTTAACGCTTCATTTGACGCCAGAAAAGGCGTGATTGCTGACTGCTTCCCACGCTATTGAGCGAAATTTTTCGTCGAGTTCTTTGCTGATCGCGGATCGTTTTTTATCAGGTTCTATCTCGACTCCACTTGGTGCGGGACGTTGGTAAATCGTTGAGAAAAACACGTAACCCTCGAGCCATTCTAGTCCTGGCCCAAGGTGGCCTAATTGGTCTCGCCAAATGGAGTTCTCCTTCCCCCCAATGACTCGATGAATACCATCAATTCCAGGTAGTTCATCTTGAATAACTGCCTTTGCAGCCAGAACCATTGCGTCGGAGGTGGGCAGGACAAAGATTTTATTCGGATACTTTTTGCTAAGTGGAGTAAGAACTTCCCCGGAAAGCTCAGAGCGCTCGCGGCCAAGACGCTCGAGTACTTCGGTCGTAAAGACATCCTCGCTCTTTGGGTTCTCTTGAAACTGTGATAGTTGTGGCCAAGCATCAGAAATGAAAAATTTCATGTCCGGTTGGTGCTTGAGGCAAAAATCAATCCAGCATTCGAAGAACTCAGGGCGATCGTGAAAATAAGGTCCAAAGACCATCGCATCCCATTCGCCTTTTGAAAGTGCGGCGAGCATCTTTGGATAGGGTTGGCCTTCAAATCCAAAAATTCCATTCTCCTGTTCCCATTTGTATCGCGCGCTGCCTGTGACTCCGCCACCGATGTGTGTGTATAGGACTTGCTGTATTCCGGCAGTTTTGGCGATCGTCGGAAGAGTGTTATACCCCGGCGCCATGAAACTATGGCCGATACCCGCGATCCGAAGTCCTCCGTCCTTGGGTTTGGTGAAGACAGGTATGTTCTGTCCCTTCGTGATTTCATTCCAGATCGCTTCAATCGCAACCGGCGTTTGGTTACTTACTGCGGTCGCCGGAAATTCTTTGTTCAACCATCCTTGGTGAACATCGAATTCCGTTTTGACTCCGACTTGTCTTGGGTTCCGAGCGCCGTTGGTTCTTTGGAATCGGTTGACCTCACTCCATGTCAGCTTCCCATCCTGATTCAGATCAGCCGCGGGGAATCTCAGCAGCAGTCGTTTTAACTGACTGTCGCTGGGTGCTGATCGAGGGGTGGACTTGGGTATTTGCTGAGCAACACTTGCAGTACCACCTGTGACAAGGCTGAATGCACATGCAACGAATAAAGTCGTATTTCTCGATAATTCAGCGAGGGCTTTCGTTCGTTGTTTGATGTTTGTCATCAGACATCTGTCTCGTTGATGGTGGAACGGTAAAGCAATAGGCGCACGGCAGACTTCTACGGTTACGCCTTCTACTGTTACGCCTTCTCTTTCTTGGCATCGAGGGCACGTTGATAGTATTTATGCGTGACATTTTCTTGGTTTTCAAGCAGCCAATCAATCGATGGTTCATTGGTCATGGCTTTGCGAATTGCCTCTTTCATCGCTCGGCGGTGAATATCAAAGAGAGCTTCGTGGTCGAGATTCTCATCCGTGGCAGCTCCGGGATTCAGCCATACCGAGCAAATAATGCCCAGGTCGTTCGCTTTTTCCTTGGGCAGGAAACCTTCTCGTACCGCGTCAAGAACACCGTTGGCGATTGCCCCTTGAACCGTTCCCATCAAAATATTGGTGTACGCCGAACTCTTGACGGTGACTTTGCTAACCATCAGCGTGACTGGCCGAACTTGGATGTCCGTATCAAGGATGGCAAATACCTTGGAATGGCCCGCGGATTGGTTGCCCGTAAGTGTGGCGATTGCGGTGCCAACGGGCCCGTCGAGCTCCCCAATGACGACCTCTGGCTCGGCTGCCGTGAAAGGTGGGCCGCCCGCGATCAGACACTCACCGGTTCGCATAATGATTCGATCACTCATTCCTTCACTTCCTTAATATTGCGTGTAAAACCCATAGCTTAACGGATCGCACCCTTTTCTCTAACCGGTGGGGGAGTGGTGTTCGTGCGTCAGGGTTAGAGGTTTATCAGGTTCTACCGTTCGGTATGGTTTTGCGTTCGACGGTGGCGATCGACTTGGCCATCTGTTTACGTGTTGATTATTTGACCGAGTTTCTCCCGTTGTGTCGGCCAATTTGGTATCTTCTTTCAGTTGACTTCTAGAATTTGGAATTTGAAAAGAGCAAGACACGATGACCCTCTTTCGACGATTGCACGCTGCTGTGCGCGATTTTTCCTTGTGGTTATTGCTCGCACTCGTCGCTTGGTCTTTGATGACCGTTACAAGTAGCGCAGGTGAGTTCCCCGATGATTGGTATTTCTCGCCCGAGTCTGGGGTTCGAGTCAAATGGGAAGGGAAATCTGCCGCAGCTTGGACTACCAAAGAATGGATTGGTGATTCTGTTGATTACTCGGACTGCCGTGGAAAGGTAGTGGTGATTGATTTTTGGGCGACTTGGTGTGGACCTTGTGTCGCGGCGATTCCCAAAAATATTGATTTGGTCAATGAATATCCTGACGATCTTGTTTTCCTCGGCTTGCATTCCGCGACCTCGGGTTGGGATAAGGCAGCGAGTATGGTGTCTGCAAAACAGATCAACTACCCCGTCGCTTTAGACGCTGGCGAAACGGCAAAGCTTTACGCGATCACCGCCTTCCCAACCTACATCGTGGTCGATCGCGATGGTATCGTTCGCGCGGCTGGGATCACACCTAAGCACGTTGGGGAGGTTGTGAAGAAACTGATTGGCGAAAAGTCCAGCAGCCCAACTCCATCAAAAGGCATCGCTTTCAATAAAGGTTGGTTTCATCAAGGTGCGCAGCAGATGAGGCCTTGGGCAGAGAACCTTGGAAAAGCAGCTGGCGAGATTTCGGCTGCGAATTGGTGGATGCTCAATAATGAAGGTGAGCAGCAAGCGGGGGCGGACGCCACCAGTAGTGATGCCGAGAACGCGAAGCGAGTCGACATGCCCATCGAGTTTCAGGAAGAAGAGCTCAATGGCAAGATTCGTGTGATCCATTTCACTCGCCCAGCTATTTCTTTCACCCAGCGTTACCTCGAGTCGCTCAATGAGATTGCAAAAAAATATGAAGGGCAAGGGATTTCCTTTTTAGTGGTTTGCGACCATGAGACTGACTGGGATACATTCGGCCAAAAGGCGAGTGAGATGCAGCTTGTGGTAACGGCAATGCTGGATCGTCAACCAGAAGCTGCTGAGAATGAAAATACGGAGGCGCAGGATAACACGAAAGTGTCGGTCAACGGCGATCAACCGCGTGAATCGGGCGTTACCGCGATGAAGTATGGTGTTCGCGCAGCGCCGGTGACCGTCGTCGTGGATCGAAAGGGTCTGGTTCGTGGCACCGGGCTGAAGATCGAGAATCTGGAGGACGCGATGAACCAACTGCTCGCTGAGCCAATTCAATAAAATTTGTTTGGGTTAATGTCTCTTCATTTGAAGAGTCTTCTCGGTAGAGAAAGAAGTCGCTGTCCTAACGTTTGGGGGTTTGACCGAGAATGGGTTTGAGCCCCGAACAGGCCGATGACAATTCAGTAATACGCGGAAAGGTCGAGGATCGTTACATGAGTGCTGCTGACCAGGTCGATTTAATTGCCAAAGAAAAATTTGATGGTGATGATCTTCCACCACTTCAAATTGAGTCCGAGTTTGGAAAAGCGGTGGTTGCTCAGGTCAGCCAGACCGTTGTCGGTCAAAGTGAGGTGGTCGAGCGAGTGCTGATTGCGTTACTCACAGGTGGTCATCTTCTACTGGAAGGTGTTCCTGGAATCGCCAAAACGCTGCTAGTGCAATCGGTTGGTAAAGCGATCAACTTACAATTCAAGCGGGTGCAATTCACGATCGATCTCTTACCGTCGGACATACTCGGTGCGGAGGTTTTAGATCAGTCTAAGGGTGAGTTTCGAATCCATAAGGGACCGATTTTCACCAATCTGCTTCTCGCTGATGAGATCAACCGTGCGTCTCCCAAGGTGCAGTCGGCGCTGCTCGAGGCGATGCAGGAACGCAAGGTTTCTCTTGGCGAAGAGACGCATGCGTTGCCAGCGCCGTTTCTCGTGATTGCGACCCAGAACCCTGTTGAGCAGGCGGGGACGTTCGAGTTGCCCGAAGCGCAACTTGACCGTTTCATGATGTGTCATCGTCTGCGGTATCCAACAGAACTGGAAGAAGCGGAGGTCGTCCGGCGAACACTTAAGTTAAAACTGCTGCGTCAGGGAGATGGCGCGGTGCCCCAATCGATGTTCGACGCCATTGATGGACGGCAATCGCTTGAGATCGCTGACCTCAGCGATGCAATGGATGCGGTGCAGCGTGTTCATGTGAGTGAGGTTTTTATTCAGGATTGCGTTAAGCTGGTGAATGCGACGCGGCACCACCGGCATTTGGTACTTGGTTGTAGTCCGCGGGCAATCCTCAGCCTTGTTCAAGCTTCGCGGGCACGGGCGTATCTGTACGGGCGTGATTACGTTGTGCCAGAGGATTTGTTCTGTCTTGCCGAGGATGTGATTCTTCACCGCGTGCGATTGAATTATGAAGCGATAGCCGATGGTATTACGGGAAGGCAACTTTTAGACGATTTGGTTGGCTCCATTTTTTAGGGTGAGGCACGACTTGGTGAAGGTTCGATCCAATCAACGTCAGACATTGCCGGCACCGGAGACGTTGTCACGCAATAACTTTGAGCTTCTGCTGCGGCGGATCGCTGACGATATCGCTTTTGGAACTGACGAGTCCTTATTCGTCGGCAGTGGTTTGGAATATGCGCAGTCCCGACCCTATGAACCGGGCGACCCCGTGCGGCAAATTGATTGGAAAGTTAGTGCGAGGATGCCCGTCGCCTATGTGAAGCAGCATGAGACGCTTAAGCGATTGGCGATGTATCTATTGGTCGATACCTCGGCATCGATGCAAGTCAGTTCCTCGGAGCTAAGTAAGCATTCGCTCGCGGTTTGGCTTGCCGGCGCACTGGGGTTGGTTGCTTTGAGGCGACTAAGCCCCGTCAGTGTTCAGAGTGGTGGCAGTCGTTTCAAGGAATTGCGAGGTGAACTTCTTCCCAGTCTTTCGCCGGACGCTTTATGGCGTAACCTCGAGCCCCTTCGTCGATGCGATTTTCAAGAGTCAACCGAGATGAAAAATCAACTCGACTCTCTTGCACTCAAAGTGCGCGAACGTAGCCTCATGGTGGTTCTGAGTGATCTCCATGATGACGAAATGGTGGATAGTCTTCGTAAGCTGGGTCCTCAACATGATGTGATCGTTATTCATCTGATGGATCCCGTGGAGTTAGGGAAGCTAAACGCGGGATACTTCATGGGGCAGGAGTCGGAGTCTGGTGCTCAGATGATGGTCAGGGGCAGCGACCAGTGGAGGCACCATGTTGGGGTCGAACGACAATTAGCGGGGGCTGACGTTAGCTATTTGCGTTTGCGAACGGATCAATCGCCCGTTATGCCTTTGCGAGAATTTTTGCTGACACGTGTTTCCTTGATGAGGGGGCAGCGATGACAGTGACTTGGAGTGATTGGCCTCTCGGTTTGGTCGCACTGTGTTTTTCGGCCAATGTTATTTTATTACCCACCTGTGAATTACAGACGTGTTTCGCGGAGACTGTTTCCAATCCGACAAATGATAAGATCAGGTTGTCGGTCAAACGCGGGCTCAGTGGCCGTTATGAGTTCGATCATTCCAGTCCATTTTTGATCGCTAAAACGGATCAATCGCTCGATGGACCGGTTCTTGTGCGTCTCGAACGTCAGGGTGCGTTAGACGAGGCTAACCTAGACAAGACTAACACGGGTGGCTTTCGTTACGTCTTACGGTTTTTCGGTCTTCAAGCGGGTGTATTCGATTTAGCTGATCGGATCACGATGAGTGGGATGAGTGATCTTGAGGCGGCAGGGGAAATCGAGTCCATTTGGGTTGAAATTATTTCGGATCTGCCTGTTGAGCGGGGCACCGATTTGTATGAAATTCAAGACCCAAGCTTCAGCGTTCTGCGCGGGTATCGCTCGGTTTCGCTGTTTGCCTCGGTTTTGTGGCTTTCGGTTCCAATCCTGTATTTCTTTTTCCGTAAAAAACCTGTCGCTTCGCAGGAGACGCTTCAGCCAAATGAGGGTATTCCCCTTAGTGAGCGTTTGATTCGCCTGGCGGAAATTGCAAATGACCGCGAACTAAGCCTCGGTGAGAAAGCGGAGTTTGAGTGGTTGTTCTTTTCTGCGCTGCGTGATCGGTATGATTTGCCCGAAAGTCTGATTAGTTCAGTGCCTCGTTTGAGAAGGCATGCTGCAGTTGGCGAGTCACTACGAAAGCTAGAGGGGTGGTTGCATAGTGGAAGAAATGACCACGACGCGGGGAGTGGAAGGGAACTTCTGAAGCTTCTTATGCCGGTGCTGAATGGCCCGACTAAGGATGGTGCGACACACGTTGATCCGTCCGGAGGATCAGCATGACATTTGTTTACCCTGCGCGTTTGCTGTTACTCTGCCTACCCGTGATTCTTGGTTGGTGGACCGTTCGACGAGTTGGTCCATCAGTGAAGCTACCCTTTGACGGTGTGAAAGCTCGATCAGCAAAGTACCTGCAGTGGACGCTGAGATTGTTTGAATTAATCCCAGCCGTCTTGGTAGGACTCGCGGTAATTTTCAGCGCGCGACCGCAGGTGTTGCGTGTCCCTGATCGCGAACGTGTTGCGACCCATATCACCATCTGCATGGACGTTTCGGGAAGTATGGGGGCGGGGATGGGCGGTATGAATCGCTATGAAAGTGCAGCCGCTGCAATTGAACAATTCACTTTGGCCAGAGAAGGTGACGCGATTGGTCTGACGCTGTTCGGTTCTTGGCCGCTGCGATGGGTTCCGTTAACCAAGGATCTTCAGGCGTTGCGCAATGCTTTGGTGTTCGCAAACCCCAGCAATCAGCCTCGAGGAATGGGAGGAACAATGATCGGTTCGGCGCTCGAGTATTGCGCCGACAACATGGAGAGAGAGGCTGCCCGTTTGAGTGGTGAGGACGATGCGAACGCGTTCAACCCTGATTGGCGTTCGGAGTTTGCGAGGCGGCAGTTGTTTTCCGATAGTGCTGGTACGGGTGGCATACCGATGGGCGGGTATGCGAGTCAAAATAATCGTCTGTTGGTTTTGGTATCTGATGGTGCCAGCGGCGACCTCAACGGCGCGGATGCGATTTCGCAAATTACCGATCGACTAAATGGTGCAGGAATCACCATGTACCACATTCACATTGGGAGCGACTCCATTCCCAATGCAGTATCAACCATTGCGGAAGAAACGGGGGGACGGGCGTTTTTGGCGACCAATTCAGACGGATTGAAGCTGATCTTCGATCACATCGATCGAATGCAACCGGCCAAATTTGTGTCAACCGCTTCGGTTCCAATTGATTATTTTGAACCATTCGCTTGGGTTGGTTTTGTTTCGCTGTTGGTGTGGCTAATCAGTCTTCTGAAATGGAGGCGTACTCCATGGTAGATCAACCTGTTAGCGTCGCAACGACCGCTGCGATAATCGTTTTACTACTGGCTTGGTTAGCCGAAAAATTGCACGCACGTCGTGTTGGCAGAATCTCGTTTCTTATCTTCGGTTCAAAGCGATCCGGTACTTCCATCGCTCAGTTGGCTCCTGTTCTGCGGTGTTTGTCCTTGGCAGGTTGCATCTGGGGGCTCACCATTCTGTTGCTTGTTCCTGCATCAGTGGGTGAAGTTCAGCCGGATCCCGAAGCATCGAAACATTTGCTGATTTGTCTCGATGCATCGCCGAGCATGTTTTTAGAGGATGCAGGGCCTAAGCAACCTGGTTCGGATGAACCGATGCAGCGTATGGTTCGAGCCGGTGAGGTGATGCGTGCGGTACTCGATCGTATTGACGCGGAGAAAACTCGGGTCACTGTATTCGGCGTTTACACGCGAGCGGTTCCGATCTTGGAGGAAACCTTCGATAAATCGGTAGTGAACAATCTATTTGATGGACTTCCAATTTTTGCAGCTTTTGAGCAAGGTGAGACGCAATTGTCGTCCAGTATTTCTGATGCGATTGAGTACGCAAGGCGTTGGCCCGAGGGATCCACCTTGTTGCTGGTTGTAAGTGATGGGGATAGCAAGGACTCAACACCGATACGGGCGATTCCCAAGGCGATTGCTGAGACTCTTGTCATTGGTGTTGGGAAAACCAATGCGGCGACCACGATTGCAGGGCATCCTTCGAGACAAGATGCAGCGTCGTTGCGAAAACTTGCGCAGGATTTACGAGGAACCTATTTTGATGCGAATCAGATTCACCTGCCTACTTCTCTTCTCGATCGGCTTAGCATGGTACAGCCGAGGGTGGGGAGTCCCGTTCAAATACGAGACGCTGCTCTCTTGACCTTTACCATTGGAGCTTCCGTACTCGCCTCATTGCTGCCACTTTTAGTGCTCACTGGCATTCCCAAGCATGAAGAGAGCGATGACAGTTTGGTTTCGGCAAACCTATTAGGAGGTGCTCGATGAGGCATCGATCCTGGTTATGGCTTCTGTGGGGCCTCATCCCGGTTTTTGCCATCTCCTTTCATTACGGGCCCGGTCAAGTTTGGTTGGCACGAGATCTTGCTGGTGAAAAGATTGAGCAGGCAGAGGAGTTAGCAGAGCAGGCTCAGGCCAAGCAGGAAGCTGCCTATAAGGTTCAGCTCGAAATGATCGATGCGCGACGTAATGCCTTTGTTGAGGGAATTGACTGGCAAACTCAACCGAACCATCCACTCGCGGTTGCGGTGTTTCAGGCGGGTGAGAAGCAGGACAAGGCGTATGGCGAAGCAGGTGAAGCATGGGGAAATGTTACCGATCATTACAGTGAAGCCATTCGGGTGCTGGTCCAGGGTTTGGGGGAGTCGAATCGTGAACTCCGTCAGCTAAGGGCCCGGGATCAGTATTTGTTGGAGGCATTACGCTGGAGTGAGGCAAGAGCGATGGTTCGCAGCGGGATGGTTTTCAACGGGATTGACCAGTTTCAATCACTGTTGGACTTTCGAATCGGCGAAGACGATCGAACGCAGTTAACGAGTGTTTCCGGGGCGCCGTCAGGTATTGAGAATGACCGATTGCCAATGGAGGCTATTCGTGAGGAACTTGCTGCTGCGCAGTACATCGGCGCAAGGTTACTACGTGAAGAGGGACGGTCACCCGAGATCTGGAAGCCCGTCGCCAATGCCGCTCGTCAACAATATCGTCTATTGGCAGAACAAGAGATGGCGAGGAACAGCTCCTCCTTGGGAGGCTCGTCGATGGTTTCAAGCTCAGCTGAATCACTCGCGGAAGAATCATCGGTGAGCGATGGTAATTCTAATGCGATTCGTGGCGTGAACGCAGCCAGTGAAATTGATTTGAACCAGTCGCTTACCAGAACGCAAAGAATTCAACGAAATCTCGAGCAAGTTTTGAATCTTGAACAATCAAGTTCAGAGCAGTTAGAGGGAATTCCGCTCCCAAGGCAAGCACCCATGGCTAGGCGTCCTGGAGATGGTGAACCGGGCCAGAGGCCAGGAAAAGGGCCCGGACGTGGGCCTCTGCAGGATGGTCCGCCGGGCGAGGGAGCGGGGATACCGGGACCATTTGGGTCCGGTTGGTAATTGAGAGTGACGACACCAGTTTATCACGACATTTTTTAAAACGTTTGTTTCGAGTCCATGTTATGAATCACAGTTTGCCAACTGACGATCGTCCATTCAGATTGAATGGAGGTGATGCGGAAACAACGCCTGTTTCAAGAATCGGATCGATGGAGCATGCCTGCATTGGTGTTCAAGCACATTCTGACTCATCGATTCGGGTTGTTCGCAATCGATTGTGTGCCGGGTTGGGCAATGGAAAATCCGGATTCAAGCTGATCTCTGCAGTCGTTTTGCTCGGACTTGCTGTGTCTTGTCTGGACATAAAGCGGGCTTACTCACAGGGGACAAAAACTAGTACGTCCCAACGGTCCTCCTCGGTACCGGCCAAAGTTCTGCTCAGTCCTGCTACAAGGACTGCGATCGGGAATGCAATCTCACAAACGCGGGCGTCTGCGACAGTCGATGGTAACGCCGTACAAAATAGTGCGCCGGCGAATGACGCTTCTGCGGTAACCGCGGGAGCAGTGCCGGCGGGGAATTCGTCTGCAACTGCAGTCGTCATCGATCCCGAAATTCAAAAGGTGATTGATACCTTACGCACGTTGCCTCTCGATGAGCGACAGGCGATGGTTGCCTATTACGCGGATCTGGGCATCGACGTTAGCGCAAGTCTAGTCGAAGTGGGGGAAGCGGGTGCAACACGGACGCGACAGCTATTGCGACTGATTCGTACGGTGAGCTTTATTCGAAGACCCGAGGCCGTTTTGGATGCGCGCGGACAGATCGGACTTGTTACCGAATCCTTGCCAGCGGTTGATGCCACCGACCAAGAGATCATTCAGTGGTTTCACCGACACGCGATGGCTGCGGAATGGGATGCCGTGAAAGCAGTGCTTGTTCTACGAGCGGGGCGTGAGGCAGAAGGTCTTTATGCCGCGTTGATTCAGGGGACGAATCATGCCGAATCCGAATTGATTCCTGAGGATGTTCTGGGGCTAGCAGAGGCTGCGCCCACCCAGCTAACCGATTGGCAGGTTGACGCGCTTGCGGGTCTTTTGAAAAAAGCTGCAACGAAAACCAGTACGCAACCACTGATCGATCAATTTCGCCGCGGAACGACCTGGTTTGGTACGGCGGATGATCCGCAAAGAGATCGCACGGTGAGGTTATTACTTGCTGCGGATCTTCCAATTGAGGCATATGAATTTATGCCGTCGTTGGAGTCAGCGCGTGAGTCTGAGAACGCTGTCGTGATGAAGGGGCATGCGGAATACCAACTGGCTCTCGCATCGGATGCTTCCGGTATCGCAGCGGACCAATTAGTTGAAAAAGCGTGGCAGCTTTTTGGGGAGGTTGCCTTAATGCCCACGGCAGATGCTTCGTTACGTTCCAGTAGCCTCGGTCGAGCGGTCGATTTACTACCGCGTGTACCACCGGGTCCGGGGCTAACGTGGCTGCGAGCGTTATTTGAGCATCCTTCCCTAGCGCCGGTGGGCTTACAAGCGGTAGCGTTGAAGGCATTGAAACTGGAGGACGAAAAGTTACCCGAAGCTAGCCGTGCGCAAGCGATCCTGACGATGAAAGAAGCGGTGGATACTCTCTTGGCTCGCGAAGGAGTTGAGGGTGATCAGGTAAAGATTCCACTCAGGATGCTCACCATTGGTTTGCTGTCTCGAGCGGAGAAGGCAATCCAAGAACAGGGTGCAAAGAATGGAGTTTCCGAGGTTGCTGTCCTACTCTTGCGATCCATGCCGGATCAACCGTGGCGAGAGCAGATCGAACCTAGTCTTGTTGGGCGTGCTTTCAAGGCATTCATCGGGGTGGCGTTGATCGCGGACGAAACCGATTTGGCACTCGATCTTCTCAAACAGGGGATCGAGCGACAGTCGACGATGAGTACGGAATTGGCGACGGATTTTCTGAATTTGTGGGTGCAGAGGATGCGAGCGCGAATGGCCGAACCGGTTTCAAGTACAAGTTCGTGGATGTATTCCTATACGCGTCGACAGAGACCTTCGGCGCCTGTGACACGAGGGTGGCAGAGCCGCAATCTTTCGCGACTTTCGCAGTTGATGTCGCTACTTGATGGGATTGGTGTCGATGGACGTGAACTGCCTGGAGTCGTGAACGCTCTGCAGGCTTGCTATGGATCCACTCAGGCTTTTGAACGCCAAGCGATTGAAGAAATTTTAGGTCCGATCGAAGGAATTCGCGCGCCGGTTGCCGCCACACTCGCTGGGACCATGCGACAGGGTCTGAGTGGCGATTGGCGTAGCCGCGAGGCTCAGAAAGATGCAGGGTTTGAGCGATCCGATTCGGAGGTCAGAAAGATTGTTGAGGAGGGCTATGATCTCGCTACCGCTTTGGCTGAGGCCGCCGTCAGTAATAGCGAAAACGAGCAAGAGGCGTGGCAGCACGCAACGTTGAAAGCGGCATTGACGTTTGATCGAATGCAATTTCGTGGAGAGCGTGAACAAGACGCAGCTGCCTATGATGCAGCAAGGCAGGTTGTTTTTCGAGCGTTTCGCGACGCGGCCGATCTTTATCGCGGCGCACTCGCCGAAGGGCGGGTACGCGCGAACATGCAGATTTATGATGTCTGGTTCAGTCTCGCGTTGGGTGCAAGTGATCTTGGTGCGTTAACCCTTGAGGATTTGATGACTGAGGGTCTGGAGAACGCGGATCAAATTGATCGAATTCGTGAAGATATTTTGCAAATGTCGGATGATCAGGCGAGATTTCATCTGGGTGAATTTGCTCGCGGGGTTGTTTCGAAATTACCCGAGGCAAAACCCGAGGTGAAGCCACGGTTGTTGCAGGCTGCCTCGCGTGTCGTCGGCGACCATCCTGCTGGTGCACCAATTCGACGTACATTGGACCTTTATGATGAACTAGTTCAGCAAGAGATTCATCTGCAGCTCGCCATTGATGGGAGTGATCGTGTCGGAACGAAACCGTTTGGTGCCGTGTTGACGCTTCAGCACACCGCTTCGATCGATCAATCTGCAGGTGGCTTTGCGCGTTATTTGATGGATTCCTACACAGAATTCAATTCGGGCCAGTGGACCACAATCAATTATCAGGAGCGACTTCGCAAAAGTATTGAGTCTTCGTTTAACGGGAAAGTTGAGTTATTGGGGATTGGTTTTTTTCAACCCATGAACCCTGCCGTTTCTATTCGGGTCGACGGCAAAAGCGGTTGGCAGGAGAAGCCCATGGCCTATCTCGTTCTACGAGCGGTGGACGCTAGCGTTGACCGCTTACCTGAGATTCAGATGGACATGCACTTCAATGATGCGTCCGGGCCGATTGTCTTGCCTGTTGTTTCCAATACCGTTCTTGTGGATGCATCCGCCCAACCATCGGTACGACCGATTGCTGACCTCGTCATCGAGCAGTCCTTGGATCCTCGGCCGATGCTTAACGACAAAGGGGAACGCGAAGTTACGCTTGAAGTGGTCGCGCGAGCGACGGGAGTTCTGCCTGAACTAAAAGATCTCGTTGCTTCGCTCGACGACGCCCTGCCGGGTTACCGGTTCGATGACCAGCAGATCGCGTCTGATCCCGTGGATGTTAGCCAAGCCCATCGTCAGGTAGAGGAGGATGATAGTGATACAACAACCCGTAACCGGTATAGCTACTACGAGAAAAGCCTTCCGAATCTCGATCCAGATGTTGATGGTCGTTTTCGGCTTGGCACCATGCGTAAGTGGACGGTGCGTTATGTGCCGGACTCGACCCTTGTAAACTCAAAACCAGATGCGTTCCGTTATCCGATTGTTAATCAGGCTGGATTCACCGCGATCAGTTCGTTGCTCAACGCAGACTCGGATGCTTTGCCAGTGTTATTGCGTGAAGAGCGATACAGTTATGAAGACTACGATCTTGTTCCAATCAGCGCGGGGCAAGTTGTTTTTGCACCGACGAGCAACACAACTCAATTACTCAGTTTGGGATTGTCTTTGCTTGGTCTTGCCGGTGTCGTTGGCTATTTCATTTTTCTGCGGGGTCGAGGAAAGACAGAGACAGAAAACTCAACGATTCTCTCGCTGCCCGACACACTGACCCCTACGGCGGCAGCGTTGTATTTAACGCGTTTTCAGCGTGAAAACCAAGCAAGTTGGTCGGCCGATGAATTGTTGGAACTGCGTAGGGATATCGATCGATTACAACAGGCACATTTCTCGGTGGTGAATCACGAAGACAACGATCGTTCGGTGGCCGGAAATCCCGACTTGAAACAGCTAGTCAATCGTTGGGCGAATCGGATGGAAGCGAGTAACCCTGAGGGCTAGATAAAATTAGTTTGCGGGTAGTTTTTTCAATGGAGCCGGCAGGTATCTGAAAATGGATACCTGCTTCGATGGCACTGATCCTCGAGAGTCGGCTTGGCTATGACCTTGAAGAATCAGTGTTTTGACATCGTTAATCATCTTTGAGACTCGATCTGCTTGTTCTTTTGCTAGGTTGTTGGACTCCGCTGGATCGACGCTGAGGTTGTATAGCTGAACGAACGGATAACGTTCCAGTTGAGTATGCGAATTTGGTGCTTGGTGGTATTCCTGTAATGCTGCCTTCCAGGCATCATCCGATGCCGGTTGGTTCCCCCAGATTCCAGAGGCGCCGCTTCCCGGGCAAAGAATCAATTTCCAGTCTCCTTTTCGATAGGCAAATCCGCGACTTCCTTGCAGCAGGATTGATTCGCGTGGCTTGGTTGGATTTTTTTCTGAGGTGGGTGGAAGAAGGCTGATCGAATCAGGGCCGACTGCCAGACTTTTGGACTGGCTTGTTTGCAAGTCCGTTCCCTTTGTGAACGTAGCGTCATCAATTGTCGCTAAGAGATCTACCAGACCAACGATCTGATCAGATGTTACGCCAGCTGCTACGCGTTCGGGCCAGCGAAGGATGAGGGGCACTCGAAAGGCACCCTCGTAGGCGGAAAACTTATATCCCCGTAAGCCACCTGCGGCGTAGTGCCCCTTGGCCTCCAGTTGCTTCATTTGAAGCGGACTTGCGCGTCGCCCAGCACCCGCGTAGGATGCCGGTCCATGGTCAGATGTAACAATCACTAATGTGTTATCGGCTTGCTTGGTTCTCTCGAGGGCATCAAGGATTCTTCCCACGGTATGGTCGGTGTTCATGACGAAGTCACCATAGACCCCTAAACCACTTTTGCCGAGAAACTCCTGTGCAGGACTGGTTGGAGTGTGCGGAGCCGTGAGGCCAACGAATAAGAAAAACGGTTGGTCTCGCTCTTCCTCGATAAACCGAGAAGCCTCGGTAGCAATTCGATCAAGGACTTCGTCGTCTTTGAAATCGTGGGAGGCAGGGCCCATCCGTGCGAATGCAGACCAGCCTTTTACTGCGGTAACATCACCGACCCATTGATGATCCCTGATGAATGCATAGGGGTACATGTCAAGTGATCCGGGCAGGATGAAACTGTTTGCAAAACTGTACTGTCGTGGACCTACCCTGATCGGACTGTTGTAATCCACCGTTCCGATATCCTGCCTTTGGTTGTCGAAGGTAGTCATCGAGGTGCCCAGATGCCACTTGCCGACGTATCCGGTTTCATATCCACGATCTGAAAGCATTTTTGCGATGGTGGGGTGCGTTTGTGGGATCTGCAGTCCAAGAAATCCCCATGGCCCACCGGGCTGTGGTGGGGGAAATCGAAATGCATAGCGTCCCGTCATCATGCTTATCCTTGACGGAACGCAAACGGATGCGGTTGCGTAAGCTTGGGTATATCGAACACCCTGAGTGGCAAGACGGTCGAGATGAGGTGTCTCAATTCTGCAGAGGCCCTGACCAAAGCATTTTACGTCACCATAACCGAGGTCATCTGCAACAATGACAAGGACGTTTGGTTCGTTCTCTGTGGCGTAGGTTGGCGGTGAAGCAATCGCATTGGCTAACACACAGGTTAGAAACAGCGGGTGCGGCAATCGTGTTGGATGAGGCATTGCGTCGTGCGGGGTGAGGATCGACGGGTAACTATTTAATTAATAGATAGGTTTCTAGTAGTCGTAGAATAGTGAATCGCGTGTCCGATCGCATTATCTCTCATGCGATCGTCAAGTCGATGAGAACGTTCTTTAGACATCCGGTTTTATTTGCAGTGTTTGAATTTGCATCGATACAGCTCAAAGTATTAGGTCAAACCCACGATTAGTGCTTTGGACGAGACTGATTGGAACGTTTATGATTCCACTGCAATCGCCTGGTTAGTGTGTGGTTAGTGCTTATTTGGATGACGGAATTACAAGATGAAGATTCAATTGGCTGGCTTTTCTGTTGCAATCGCGGTGATCGCGCTGACAACCAAGGGATTAGGGGGGGATTCATTCGAGCCTTACACGAACCGGGATCAAGTTCCGCAAATAGCTCAGCAATTATGGGCTCAGTATGACGCATCGACCGAGCCATTGGACATCGAGGTGGTCAAGGAGTGGAACAATGGGGACGTGACCACGCGATACGTCACCTTCACCGTAGGAACGTTCAAAGGTCAGCCAGCGAGAATTGCCGCGTATTA
>Ga0181563_10002990_pt1 | contig 16315 bp, 16 predicted proteins | sample 011ome_25_FD_133759 | JGI IMG/M metagenome (GOLD analysis project Ga0181563, IMG submission 133759) | Coastal salt marsh microbial communities from the Groves Creek Marsh, Skidaway Island, Georgia - 011512CT metaG (megahit assembly) | ecosystem: Environmental > Aquatic > Marine > Intertidal...
CTGCCGACATCCCGGGCATCGGCATCCAGCCCTTCAAGAAGCTGGACCCGCTCGTCAAGAAGACCAAGAAAGCCGAGGCAGAAGAGGCAAGACAGCCTGAGGCGTTACTGCTGGACAGCTTTGCGAAGCAGACAGACAAGAACAGATCGTTCGCTAAGAACATCCACCAGAGCGGTACCTTCGTACCGACTACATTGATCACACCATTCTTTGAGGAGGAAACCGATGGCGAGACCAGCCAATACGGGGAGCAGGAGCGTGAGGGTCGCTAAACCCGGCGTAGCCGCTCAAGACACAGTTGGGGTCTTCGGTGGGCCCGTCATCTACGGCCCAGCTGAGAAGCGTCAGGCAGGAGGCAAAAGGCCCCTTGGAACAGCTCAGGTTGGCCGGCGTGAGAAAAGACCCACATACGGCGGTGGAGGCTCTTACAGCTCAAGTGTGAGGCCCTCAGCACAGCCCAGCGGCATGCACAGCCTTCAGGCGTACAATGCCTACGGTCAGCAGTACACGGGAGCCCCAACCCAGCACAGTGCTATGGTAGGCACCCGACCGACGTACATGGACCCCATGACGGGCCAGCAGCGACACAGGTTCGTGGGACGTGATCCCGCGTACAGCAACGTGGCTACTCCACGGTACTCATTCATGGGGCAGGCCCCCGGCACACCAATGTCATTCATCGGGAGATAACGATGGCTTTCAGGAGTATTCCAACATACACCGACCCCTACAGTGCTGTCCGGGAGAACCGGGCAGGCTTGAGGGACGTTTCCGAGCGGCGGAAGCGGGATAAACTACAGCGTCAGCAGCTCACCGCTCAGCGAAAAGCCGCTCAGGCTCAGCAAGGGGCAGCATTGCCACGGTACGGGGCTCCAATGGCCTCAGGCGGGGAATCTGTCGCAGACCGCGAGCAGGCCCGTAGAGGGCGAATTCGAGAGGCTCAGGCCATGGCCGGGATCGGTCGTCCTGACGCCACTCAGATGCAGGGAGCCCAGCTGGAGAATCAGCGGCTCCAAGAGCAGGCCCGACAGGACCAGTTGTACACGCAGGACATGGAGCGACAGAACGCTCTGGCCATGGCTCAGGAAGAGGCATTAGCAAAGCGGTACGTGGCTGATTCAGGGATGTACGGACAGCTCGGGGCTACAGCCATGACGGCAGACGCCAGCATGTACGGCTCCCAGCAGCAGGCAATGGCGGCAATTCAGGCAGCAGAACTCCAGAAGCAGTCGTGGATCGAATCCAACACGATCCAAGGTGAGTACGGAGTCAAGCAGGCTGAAGTCGAGATGGCTGGACGGAAGAGCATTGCTGACATGGAAGCAGAGACAGCAATGAAGCGTCTGGAGTCAGACGAGCGGTTCAAGCTGCTGTCCTTTGACGAACAGGCGAAGGTACGTGAGCAGGTCGCCAAAATCGCCCGCGAAGACGCCGCCAGAAAGTACAGACTGCATGAACAGACTGAGTTCATGGATACCTTGCGGTACCAAAACGAACGCAAGGACATAGAGTACGAACGAGAACAAGCCAAGCTGGCTGCAACTGCGGAAGCGGCTAACGCAAAGGATCAAGGAATCATTGATTCACGAGACCGGTCCTTCGGCTACGCAGAAAAACAGCTCTCCGCGATCGACCAAATGATGATGGATCTGAGGGAGCGGTACACCGAATCGGACGGACTCGGAGAAAAGGCCCTCAACATGGAGGCGTTGAGTAAAGACCCCACATACGTCGAACTCTACTCACGCAAGATGCAGCTCCTCGACTCGATGATGGGCATCACGAAAGGCGTCGACGGGGTCTCCGATGAAGACCTCGACGCCATGGCAGCACAAGGACTATTCAACTAACCATAGGCACAAGCCCTGAAAAGGAAGACACATGCCAAAGTACACACGAGCTGAACTCGAACAACTCAAGAAGCGTTACGAACAACTCCAAGCACGTCGGGCCCAAGAAGCAGCACAGGCTGCACACCAGCAGGCCCAGCAGCAGCACATGGCACAGGGTGGTCGTTACGCCGCAGGTGCTGAAGCTCAGCGTCAGATGGAGCAGCAGTCCCCGACGTACCGGAACAACGCCCCACTCGATCCTGATGCGATCCTCGCAGGACTCGAAGGGAACGAGCGTAAGGCCATTGAGCAGCAGCTCTACGCCCACATGGTGCGTACTGGTCAGATCGACCCGAACATCCAGACCAGCGTCCCAGAGACGGAGACCCACGCCAAAGACCCAGAGAAAGCAGCCCGTATGCCGGGTGCTCCATGGGCACAGAAGAGTGATCTCGACTTTGGTAACAAGAAGGGACTCTCAGATCAGTTCCTCGATACGCACGCTCCGCAGGGGCCTGATCCCCTCGCTGCCAAGGCCAAGGTAGGTCTGGACAACGCCGCTGCTGACTTCCCCATCGCTGCCAGAGAAGCGGCGAATCAGGTCACAGGGGCCTTTGTGGATCTCCCTGCTCAGAGCTACGAAGCTCTCGCATGGGGTGCCGACAAGCTCGGTACTGGTCTCGACGCTGTCTTTCGACCTGATGCACCCAAGGGGGCTTCGGCGTCTGCGGAGGCTCGGGAGTTCACACAGGCGACCGACCAGTACAAGGATCATATTGGGCTCGACTCCATCGTGCTCGACGATCAGCAGCGGAAAGAAGCCAACATCAAGCCCGGCTACTACCAGCCGGGAGGATCGGCTCTCGGTAACGTGATGGCTGGTGCTCCTCGCATGATGGCACAGTCGATGCCGTACATGATGATGCCCGCCGGTGCGGGTGCCGCCTACGGTTTGCAGACTGAAATGGGTGCTGGTATCCAAGAAGCCGATGCAGCAGGTCTGACAGGCGGGAGCCGCGATCTGCATGCTATTGGGTCGGGAGCTATCGGTGCGTCAGAAGCATTGCTCGGTGGTCTCGGACCCGGCAAGGGCAGTAAGCTCATGCGGGCTATCGGGAAGGTTCCCGGCGGAAAGTTCGGAAGCCGCCTCGGAGCGGAGATGGCTCAGGAATCCGGTGCCACGATCGCGGGCAACGTGTTGGCACAGCAAGGACTCGATCCGAACCGATCGACCCTTCAGGACGTGCCGGAGGCCATCATTGGTGCCGGTATGCTGGCTGGTCCTCTTCAGATCAGTGAAGTAGTCGCAGAATCCAAGGCCCGTGCTGCCGACGGGAAGCAGGGTGGTCCACTCGGTATCACTCGCTCCGTCTACAAGAAGCACGCCAAGCACCCGGCTGTCGTCGAGGCTATCTCTGAGCTGGGCAAGCCCCAGAACGTCGATGAGCGTAACGCTGTCTTCGCACGTGCCATGGAGATCGAAGCAGCAGACGTAGAGGCACAGCTCACTGAGCAGGAGGACGCTCAGGAGAAGAAGGACGCCGCAGCTAAACTCGAGACCGCACAGGCCCAGCAGAGGGCAGAGGATCTCAGAGCCCTGAATACGTCAGCGGACGCAAACGAGGCAGCTTGGGCGGCAGATCAGGGCATCCAGAAGCGGGACGCTCTGACGGCACAGAACCGACAGCGGGCAGCAGACGAGCAGCTGTGGCAGGACGAGAACCCAGCACCCGTTAAGCCCGTGGATGGACCAATGGCTCCAGCCCCCAATGACCCGTCGCTGGCTATGGAGATGGACCCTGTCGGTAACATGGTCGACCAGAGCTTGATGAAGGTTCCTCAGGTTGAAATGAAGCCGGGCAACCAGACCAAGGAAGCGAACGCCCAGACTCTGGAGTCTCTTGGTGTGAAGCGTGTGGTCCCAGAGGTCACGCGTTCGGCCAAGAAAGCCCAGATGAAGGACACCAAGGTTGCTCTCGACGAAGAGTACAAGGATGTTCTGGCCAAGTACCGCAAAGACTTCGGAGACGAAGTAGACACGCCAGAGTTCTGGCAGAAGGTACAGCGAGCCGTCGGTGGTAGGATGGAAACCACGAAGACAGGCCCAGTGAACCGCAAGGCTCTCGGGTTCGGTCGTCCCAAGGGCGGTGCAAAGGCTAAGTCAAGCAACGAGACGTACTTCTTTGAACGCGTCAAGGACAAGGACAAGAGACGTCAGCTCATGGAATGGGCCCGACAGCAGCAGTACGCTCTCGAAGGTCGCACAGTCGAAGACGTGCCTGCACAGATCGGTCAGACCACGTCAGGTGTGATCATCGGTGTACCCGGTATCTCGGAGATGGCACAGCAGAACCCAGATCTGGCTCCTATCCTCGGTAGCAACGAGCAGGTCGAAGAGGCTCAGGGAACCCTCCGTGAAGTTCTCTCGTTCTTACGTGAGGCCGGCGGCGGTAGCAAGAAGATCTCGGAAGACAAGGCTGTAGACTTCCCGTCTCTCCTGATGGAAGCCGTGAAGGCCAAGGCCACCATCGCCCTTAAGGATCTCGGGATCAAGGACGTCGTGAAGAACGTCGAACGCCAGCGTGGTAAGAACAAAGGCTTCGGTGAGGCTTACGGCTACATGCCAGCCAACACGGAACAGGCGGGTGCAGGGCAGTACACGATTCCCAAGACTGGTAGCCCAGAGGTGGGACGCGTCTACGCTGACACCATGCTCGAAATGGCCAACGCTGTCCGGGACACCGGCAGTGAGGTCAAGGGACAGCTCAGCGACGAGATGGGTATCTTGGGCAAGGGCTCACCTGAGTCCCGTAAGCTGCTCCACGATTCTCTCGTCAACATGGCGGCAGACATCTACGACCAGCTCGGGATCACGATGCACACCGATGGTGGCAAGCTCGTAGGGAGTGGGATGCTGGGACGTACTACTCGTCCTCCCGCAACCACGGCAGTCAACAAGGCTGGGGCCGAGGTCGGAGTCAATGACCGTGGTACGCCTCTGGATCAGGTCGCCGACAAAGAAGAGCGTCAGCTCAACGAGCAGGAGAAGGCATTCAACAAGACGCTCGCTGCAAGGCTCGGCATCTCGAATGCTGAGGCTGATGCTGTGCGTGTCCGACTTCAGGAGCAGGCATTCCTCGACAATCTCCAAGATTCTCAGGAGCCGTCCTACCAGATGGATCAGCAGTCATCTCTGGATACGCCTGACCCAGCACGAGAAAGGCAGACCGTCGAAGGTGGCGGCACCGGGCAGTATGATCAGGCCAAGAAAGCGGAGATCGGTGAACGTACCGAGAAGGTGTCATCTGACCTCCGCGAGAAGGGTGCTGAGAAGCGACAGAAAGCCATCGAATTCGCTGCTGAGCAGTTCTTCGATAACCCTACACCACGTAACCAGCAGCATCTCAACATGTTGCTGGATGCCAACGAGCGGTTGCTCGCTGCAGAGCAGGCCGTACGGGAACGCGAAGAAAGCAGGGCAGCTTACGCAGAAGGTCTCAAGAAGATCACCAGCACTGGCCGCAAGTCCGAAGCGGATAAGCAGGCTGCCCAGAAGCGGAGCCAGAAGGAAGCCGAACAGGCAGCAGAAGGGGCCCCTGAAGGTGTCGATGCCGACATCGTCGAAGAGGACGTCAAGAAGGCATCTGTCACTAAGGTCGACGAGAACATCGGTACTGAAGTCGGTACTGTGGATGAGGCTGAAATGGAATCAGCTCTGGCTGACCTCAAGGACTTCACCGAGGCCGGTATCTCACGCAAAGAGTCCATCGAATCTATCACTGAGGGAATGGACGAAGTCAACAAGGCTGAGTTCCTGAAGAGGGCCAAGGCCCAGACCAACAAGGTCAAGACCACTCAAGCCAAGCAGGCCAAGAAGAAAGCCGCCAAGAAGGAGAAGTTCGACAAGTCTCTCGAAGACATCGACGAAGCTATCAAGGAAGAAGAATCCAAGAAGCAGTCTACTCCATCCAACGAGCCATCTGTTGAGGAGATCGTTGAGGACGCTGCGGGTTTGATTAGCGATGACTACTCCGTCGAGGACTACCTCAGGGACATGGGAGAGGAGCGTACTCCAGAGCAGACGAAGGCCATCATTGAATGGGCAAAAAAAGACAACGCTGATGGCACAGGCGGAACGCCGTCAGCGGCTGGAGCAGCACCCGCAAAGTCGATCACCTTCGATCCGCAACGTGGGCGGTTCGGTGAGGACTTCTACAAGAACGTAGCAGCGAAGTACCCTAACTGGAAGAAGGCGATCAGGAAGCATGGAGTGGAGTCTGTAGGGCGTGACTTGGCCGAGATGGCTGAGGACGCTCGTCAGATCCTCGATGGTCTCTCTAACGCTCAGTGGCTCGAAGTGATTCACAAGCCACAGCAGGCATTCAAGAGACTCAAGATCGAGGACGGGGATAACCCAATCACTCGCATCTACATGCAGCTCGCCGCCATCTCTCATCTGGAGAGCAGCGGCATCCCTGACGTTATGCTGCAGGACATTGAGGCACGGATGTCAGGAGAGATCAGTGCTATCAGTGCTGCACTACAGGCTACGAAGTTCTTCGGTGACTCCAAGGTGGTTCGCTACAGGGCTCTCAAGAGCCTCACTGGCATGACTGCTGCACAGCTACAGGCTTACGGTCATCCTTACATGGAGGACTTGAAGAAGCGAACCAAGATGCTGAGAGCCACTCTGAACAACGGCATCACTAAGGTCGATCCACAAACCATTGACCGACAGGTCGACATCTTGCAGAACAAGTTCGCTACGATGGAATTTGCCAACGAGATGAAAGACCCGTTCTTCGCTAACGCCGTGGTACAGGACTTCACCTCGTGGGTCCGGGACCAACAGAACCCGAACCTGCGTAGAGCCGAGAGGTTCCTAGAGTACACTATTTCTACAGCCTACTCTGGTATGCTGTCTGGCACAGGTACTCTGATGGTTGCTGGTATCGCTGGAGCACCAATTCAGGGTGCTGTCATGGATGCCGGTAAGGGTCTCGACAATATCCTCAAGAGGGCTTTCAACAAGATTGACCCAGAGGGCGTCGAGTACAGCAAGTCCACTATACGTGCCCTCTCTAAGGGTGCTGTGAACCCAGAGGTACACAAGATGACTGCCAGAATGATGCTTTCGGGTATCGGGCTGGCAGACATCGACCAGCACTCTGGCATCAGCATCACCCGTATCGGGCACGGTCACAAGGGGCGTCTCTTCAACGCTGCCGAGACAGCCGCACGTCGGGCTACGTCTTACGGCAGCACCGGCATCAACTACTTCGACATGCTGTGGGAGAACTCCATCATCCACACACGGATGGTCGACACTTACGGTGAACTCACCGACAAGACCGTCCAGCATGCTCACGAGGACGGTAAGTACCAAGAGTTCGTCAGGGAAGCCCGTACGGCTACTCTGAAGGACTCGCAGTACAGTAAGGCTAACGAGATTCTCAACACCCTGCTTCGTGCGACGAACTTCTCCCCTGAGTACACTGGCGATCCTCTTCAGGATTCGTTGCTCTTTACCGCCAAAGGGGCGGCTGTGCTTGGTAAGTTCGTTGCTGTACCATTCGCTGGGCTTCCTGCTCGTGCTCTCATTGAGGGCACCAAGCTCGCAGTCCCTGCACTCAAGGTAATCGACAAGCGATTCAGTAAAGAGTGGAACCAGAAGTACGGTAGCCGTCAGGTGACTGAAGAGACTCGCAACGATCCTAAGTGGAAGGCAGAGAAGCGGTATGAGTATGTACGTGATACAGCTCAGGTCGCTTTATCTGCTGCCATGCTCCACGGTGGCTATCAGATGCTCGCCAAGCTCCTCGGCTACGAAGAGCTGGAAGAGGACTCCATGGACGTCTGGAAGAAGGACTGGGAGATCTCGGGTAAACGTGGTGGCGGTACCATCCGCACTCCGTGGGGCCCTACTCGTATCAGTCGTGTTGCTCCTCAGATCTCATCCGTCCTTGAGATGGCTGGAGTCGAGGCTGACATCCGAAGGCTCAAAGAGGAGGGCAAAGACGTCTCGTGGTACACACCAGCAGGCAAGGCATGGAGCCGCCTGTTCGGTAACGTAGCTCACCTGCCCCACTTGGAGCAGATCCGAGGCTACAGCGAAGAGGTCGACAAGAACGTCCGTAGAGGTATGGACCTGGACGACGCTCGGGTTGCTGCTGCCGCTGCTAGGGCTAAGAAGATGTTTGACGCTGCTGTGTTCCCCAACATCCAGCGGGAGGTCGAGAGCAGCCGATCAGGTGCTTACCTGACTCGGGACGGGCGTCAGCTTGTCGATCCTGTTCACGGTGTCCTCCCCTCGAAGGGGTTCACGTTCGGTATGGACGTGTTCAGCAACGTCCTGTACGACAGCAAGCCCGACTCATGGAAAGCCATGTATGACGCCAGTCTCAAAGCTGGTGACGACATGAGCATGCACGAGTGGGGCGGTATCGAGTCTTGGCGGTTGTCTGAAGCTGGTGTAGCAGACGAAGATGTTAAGGACTACATCTTCAGCATCAAGGAATGGACCGACAAGTTCTCCGAGAAGAACGCTGAGCCTAGGGAGTGGTCTAAGGATACCCTCGGCAAGGCGAAGAAAGCGGCCCTTGGGTACGCCGAGAAGAAGCTCTCCAAGAACGCTAAGGCTGTGCTCATTGAACACAGGAAAGCCGAGGCCGCAGAGAAGCGTGCCAAGGCTCTGGACAAAAGGAAGCCGCTGTGAAGGGACTAATCAGAGGCGTGCCGTATACAGTCCGTACGGCACGCCTGAGGGCCCACAGGGGCGACTGCGATTCTCCTCGAAGGAAGAACCCTGAGATCAGAATCAGTAATGCTCTGAGGGACGAAGAGGAGCTTGAGGTGCTCATCCACGAATGCCTCCATGCTGCTTACTGGGATTTATGTGAAGACGCTGTCCGCGACCCAGCCGCAGACATCGCTAAGATTCTCTGGGACTGGGGATACAGAAAGGAAGACACCAATGGCAGGTCTTGTTGACAACATTGACAGAGCTGAGTTTGAGGCCAAGTTTGCTGCACTGGAAGCCACCAACGCACGGCGGCTGCTTGGTACAGCAACGTGGAGCAAGCTCGTCAAGTGCATCGAACAGAATGGTGCAGCTGATCCAGACACAGGAGCGAACTGGATCGCACTGTCTGAAGCCAACCTCGACGACAACTTCCGAGTAGGTCTGAAGTCGCGGAAGGATTTCGAGGTACTGCTGCTCCAAGCGATGACCGACTCGGCAGCAGCTGTCTAATGAGGAAGATCAAGCAGCCTCAACCACGGTACGCTGACGGATCGAAAAAAACCGCAACCACTCCAGCCAAGGCTAAACAGCCCCGGCGGAAGAAGTTGCGGTATTGAAAAAATAGGGGAGACATCAGAGGGCGTAATGCCTTCTGTGTCTCCCCATTTTTTAGACTGCCTTGATGTCCTTACGACACCGTTCAACCAACTCAGGGATGCTGAGTCGTGTCCGGGTTGGATCGAGTAGATCCGATACGTCCATCTTCAGTCGCCCGACATGATACGTCAGGTCTAAGATCGTCTGCTTGGTTTCCTTCTCTTTGATCTGGAACTTCTCGATAGTTCTGGCCTGCTCTGCGTGCAGTGCCTTGTACGAGTTGATCTCAGTCTCGGCGTCGGCGTTGTTGATTGCCATGTCGATAATCTGGTTGCCTTGGACCTCGAGTTCGGTCTTCATCGCCTGCACACTCTTATCGTGCCGCTCTTGTTCAGTAAAGATGTCCCGGTGGTACTCTTTGGCACGCTTCTCCAGAAGACTCTCGAGAGAATTGTTGGTGTCCCCTAGATCCCTGATGACCATCGTGGTGTAGCCAAGCAGGCAGATCAGGATGAAAAATACGACTCCAGTTGCGATTCCAATCAGCATGTGTACATGTCCCTTAGGTAGTGAGCAATCAAGTAGCAGTCCGTCTTCCAATGAGGCAGCTTCTTGATGTCCGTGTCAGTTATGTCGTAGTACTTCGCCTTGGACAACAAGTCCTTGGCTACTTCCTTGTGGCGGTTCTTCTTCTCCGTGGTGTTTAGCTTGACTCCGTCTCGCTTGAGTCCATAGAGCGAAAAATGTTTCTGCCACTGGGCCGGGGTGTAGAGACGAATGTCCTCAAAGCGTTCCTTAAAGGACTGGAGCAGCATTCCGTAACCCATTCCGAAATTAAACGCTCGGCTGCCGCCATCTGAATGTCTTCCAGATACCCGCTCAATGGCGACCGATATCGTCCCCCACGTACCGAACCCGTATCGCTCAGTTTCTGTGATGTACTCTTGAAGGACGTGTTGGAAGTGGATGGTCGAATCCACTGTCGGTGCTTTACTCCACCACACTGTGTCTCCTGCAAGTACGCATGCTCCTCCTGAGGCGTGCCCGGGGTCGACTCCGATGAAGATTCTGTTGGCTGCACTTGGGGGTCCTCCTGATTTCATCGCGTGTAGTCCTCCAGATCCATCCTCTCGAAGTGAGCCTCACCTCCGTCGATGATGATGCCACAGCCCAACACAGGCCGCTTGGAGTAGATCCGCGAGTAGTTCAAGTAAGGCGACCTCGGATCAGTGCCACAGCCCGTTTGAAGACCGAAGTAGGCAGTGTGGGAGTTGGCTCCCCAGACGACTCCGGCTTGGGCGTGCAGGTGACCTTGGACAACAGACTTGCATTCCTTTTCTGCATTACGGTAAGCTGCGTTGTAAGCGTTGCCAAGTCCTTTGTCACCGTGGCGATACAGGACTCCATCAATGCTAACATCTGCGTATCGGTCGTGGATTCGCCATTTACTGCTCCACGCTGGGTAAACGTCGGTGATGGGAGCAAGATGTCTCTTTGACAGTCCAACAACAGCCGCCTGACGGCTTGGCAACGCAGAATGATTTCCGATAAGGTAGTCAACATTGTGTCCCACTGCTTGAACAAGCTGTCTGATTTGCTCATTGGCTAGGTCGATCTCCTCTTCGATTGAATGAATGCCCACTTCCTTTGCATGGAAGCTGATGGCTCGGTTGTCTACTCCATCCCCAATGTGGACGAAGCGGTCGATCTTCCAAGCGGACGCCATGTCCGCAAGGAAGTCAGGGTAACGTGGGTGCATCGCGGGGCAGTGTGTGTCCCCGATGGCTAGTACTCGACTCATACGAGGTGCTCCGTGATGTAATCCATGAGGCCCTTGTACGACCACGTGAACCCGGGTGAGGGTTCAGGACAGTCGGCAGCGAGCCACAGGTAGGTGAAGACTGGTAGGTTATCGTACGCCTCGTTGTTGAAGGGCAGCTTACGATACTGCCCGTCAGGGTACACGAGGTAGTACCACCGCACGATGCGGTCGAAGTCGTAGTCAGCGTCGATCACGATCTGTAGGTTAGAGTCCTCCAGCTCGATGCACTCGTGACCCATCTTGTATTCAAACGCTTGTAGCTTCATCGTCACTCCTGATCTTGAAACGAGGCTGGACGGTAACCGTTGAGAATGGCCCGCTCAAGCGTCTCCAGTGCCCTCCATGCGAGAGCGTCCAGTTCCCCTTCAACGAGGTGTCGTAAGAGTGCGTCGGCAGAGTCGCTCGACTTGTTCTTATCCCAGTGGATCGGAGTCCCCGGATGATGTTGGTCGTTGCCCTCTTGAGAGCGTCTTGCAACAGCAATAAGAGCGTTCGGGAAATAGCGTAGGAGTCCCGAGTACATGGGCACTCGCTTGCGGTCTTCGCTGTCGTGAGGCATGATGACAACGTCTTCAACGAATCGGATAGTTGCAACAGGCTCCTCGCCTGTCTTCGTCTCAGACGAGTCTCCCTTCGTTTTCATCAAGGTCGTCCCAAATGTCGTAGTCTGGCCGCTGTCCTCTACGCTTCCTCTTCGGGAGCTTGCGGGGTCCGAGGTCTCTACATGTTTTCGTTTCATCGTATTCCCTGTTGTCTGAAAGTAGTTCCCAGTACTCAGGCTGTCCCTTCTTGAGGTCTTCGGGTGCTGTACCAAAGATGAAGATGTCTGCCGAACGAGCTGCACAGACTTCCTCAGCGTAGGCTGCCTGCTCTTCGTATGTGGCGTCTTCATCGAGTCTGGTTCTGGTGACTCCGTAGTGGGTGAAGACACAGTCGCCGTTGTCCAGCTCCTCTGTCAGTCTGTAGCCGTACCCCACAAAGGCGGTAGCGGCGATGATCACGTTGTCTCTGTGGTAGAACGGTATTGTGCTCCGGAGTTGCTTGTGACCGTCCATGGGACCGCCCCTAAACAACACCTTCGATCGTCCACTTGCCGCCATATCGTTGCTCCTCAGCGTAGAACGTACACGTCACGATCGGTTCTCTGATCACGCCGTTACGTCTCTTGGTCACGTAGATGGAATACATATCACGCGGTGCCTCTGGATCTTCCTTGTGGTTGTACCACAGCAAGTAGATCACGTCGGCTGCATTCTCCAGTCCACCTGATTCAGATAGGTCAGACGACCGTGGGATAGCATCCCCGTCTCGCTCTGACACCGTACGCTTTAGTTGGGACAGCAACACGATGGAGATGCCGTGGTCACGACAGAGCTGTTTGAGAGCCTCTGCTGCGTCCGTGACGTCCAGTCGTCTGCTGCCTTGATTGTTTCCTCGGATGAGCTGAGCGTAGTCTACAACGACCACTGAGATCCCCAGCTCCTCCACAGCCTTCTCAATGTGTGTGAGGATGTCGTTGTGGTCAGGTCGAGACTCGACGATGAACACGTTGTCCTTCACACCATCAGGTAGTGAGTGTAGTTGAGTACGTCGGGCGATCTCCACGTCAGACATCTCGATGGAAACCATGAGACCCCTGTAGCCCTGCCGTGCTGCATTCTCCAACAGAGAGAACCCGAACACTGACTTACCGTGGCTCGGCCTGCCGCCCACGACCACAAGGTCGCCGGGACAGTACCCGTCGCACGCCTCATCGAGAGGCCCGATGCCCGTCGGGATGTAGATGGGCGGTCCCATCTCGTCAGCCTTGTGCTGTGCCTGCCCGAGAGAGATGAAGTTCGAGCCTACTGGCTTGTCCTTCCATCCGAACTCTCTGGCCAGATGGTACAGCGTACCCAGACCGACGCCCCCGGGTGTAGCGTAGAACGTCTCCCACTTCCGTACACACTCAACAGAGCTGTACTTGTCGGAGTTCTGGGACCACTCGTCCCACGTCTCGAACAGCTCTGAGTCCACTGAGTGGAGAGCCTGCCCGATCTTGATCCACGTGTGGTAGTCGTCCGCGTGCTCGGGGTCGATCGCCCGTAGTGCCGCAGCAGCCCGGCGAGCATCCCCTTCCTGAGCCTCGTAGATGACCTCAGAACGCACTGGTTCCTCTACAGGTATATCGAGTCGCATACACGCCTCGTTGAAGTCTACAACGGACGTGATGGACGGCTCCGTGCCTCCCAGCCACTGACTCTTCCCGCAACCCGGCAGACGGACGAGATTCCCGAACCCGCCCTCGCGGACGTGATCCTGTTTGGGGAAGAACTCGGCACCGTCGGGGGTGAAGTGTTTTGCGAGTAACCTCACACGCCACGCATGTACTGGCCTTTCAAACAGTACCCATACGTGGTAGCCCCTGCCACCTTTGCTTCGCTCGATAACTGGATCGAATCCCTGATCGCACAGACGCTGGACCAGTTCCTTCGCCTGCTGCACGATCATACTGTGCTGGTTGTCGCATCCTTCATGGTCATCGAGATCCCAGCAGATCACGTCAACCATATCCTCGCAGTCCATCAGGTAGATGCCGTAAGGCCCCTGAGTCCCCGCGAGATGGCCTGCAAGCAGTGAGTCCGACAGATTACCCCTGACAGGCTTGAAGTAGCCCTCAGACTCATCTGCATAGACGTCAGGGCGTCCCCGGAACATAGCGAGCTGTTCCATCGTCACGTTTGTCATGAGATCTTTCTGTAAGGAATAGTTGGTAGTATTTCCTGTGCCGAGGGGAGGAGGCCCGATGCCCCCTCCCCATTATCGGTGTCTTAGAACGGGTCGTCGGAGTCAGTTGGCAGCCAGCCTGACGAAGACTCCTCGGGATTTTCTGGAGCAGGAGAGCTTTCAGGCTCGGGAGGAGCGGACGCCGCAGGAGCCGGGTTCGCCTTGACACGCTTCTTCGCACGTCGGGAGAACTTGGCCCATGCCTTGCCTGCCTCTTCCTTGGACTGCGTGCTGGTCGCCTTGCCGGGACCAGTCAGGTTCCAGTAGGTCTTCCCGTTGCTGCCCTCGTTGCTGCTGACCTTGAACTGGGTAAGACCGAGGTCAGTGTAGTCACCATCCCAGTTCGGGTTGTGGTGCATGATGGCCTCTTCGAGCATGTCGACCTGCTCTTCCACGGTGAACGACTTGTTCGGGCGGTCAGGCATGAAGATCCAGATGGACTGCTCTTTGGGCTCGATCGGAACGACCTTGCCCTTCTCGTCCTTGGCGACGAGCTTCGACTTGAGGATGATAGCAGGCGTGCCGTTGAGTTCGGTCATCTCCTGCTCGATCAGCTGTGCGTGATAGTACGTCTTACTCATTTGCCACCTCGTGCTTTCTTGATTGCGTCCGCAAAGTTCTGGAACAGTTCCGTGTGAGACTCGCCGGCGTCGATGACAGGCTCAAGCCCAGTGTACCGGTTCTTCGCGTCGTGTGCTGCCTCAGGTTGAGTGTAGAGGACACGAGCAGCGTCTCGTGCCTTCGTCTGCAAGCCATCCTTTGAGGTAGTGACCTCGAAGGTGTAGTAGAGCATCATGTCGGCCCATCGCTTGACGGCCTCACCTGTGCGGTCGTGGACGTCCAGCATGATCTTACCGTAGTCAGCTCCACCCGGGTTCTTGAACGTACGGCGGGCACTGTGAGCAAGGACGAGCACGCCCTTACCTGATTCCCGAAGATCGTCAAGCTCTCCCAACCACTCACGCAGGTAGGGGATGCTGGCCTTGAAGCCAGTCATGAACGACTGGAAGCCCTGAGGCCCCATGTCCCCGTTGAACTTGTCATCACACACGTGCTTGTGGAGCAGCTCCTCGATAGAGCCCAGCCCATCGAACACCACCGTCTTGTGGTCAGTGTCGACAGCAGCCCGTGTGTACTCACGCAGAGTAGCCCAGCTATCGCACGCTGGCAGATAGTCAGTTCCCTTCACTGTGCCATTGGCGATCAGTGTGGAGATCCCTTCCTCTCCTCGTGGCTGCACGAACAGGGGCTTAGGGAAGCAGGCAGCGAACGACGTCTTACCAACACCGCTATCACCCATGAGGATGATACGCTGGGGCTTCGACTCACCCTTGTTCTTGATCAGACTCTTCAGATCCATAAATCATGTCCATGTAGCTGTGGAAGAGGCTACCGAAGGCCAGCGACTCACTGGTCTCCTGCTTGGTCACGCCGTGACCCATTGCCTCGTATTCGTAGTAATACTTCTTCGGGCAGGTCAGGTAGGTGTTGATCCTACTGTTCGACCATGCCCTGATCCCGTCCTCTGGTGCGTCCTTCTTGACCCACCAAGGATCATCTAGGTCACCCATGCCTGAGCAGATACCGAGGAACTTGCACGCTGTACCATAAGCGAAGCAGGACGTGGTGTTCTTGTGCCACCGTCCGTTGTTTCGCTTCTGGCCGACGTCGAGGGACACACTGTGCATGTCCCCGAGTGCCTCAAGTAATTGCTCTTCGTCTCTGACCGATGTCTGTCGGGCGTAATACTTCTCGGGGTTGGCTGCGATGTTTTCTTGCAGCCTCTTGCCGTAGCCCTCGATGCCACCGTCCTTCTTCGTCGGCCTGATACCGGGTTTCTTGATTGCGTCGACAAGCAGCCCACCTACGTCGGTGCCTAGCTGCTTCATTGCCAACTGGTACAGTGATGACTGAGAGTTCACGTCCCACCTACGCCAGAACCCTGACGCGAAGTCGTCGATGGCCTCTCCCGATGTCTTGTGGTCCATCACGTAACGGACCCCGTCTTCCTTGTGGACCAGCACCTTGTCAAAGAAGCCCTGATACCACTCGCCTGTGTCCTCCCCTGTCTCTGGGTCGAGGATGGGCAGCTTGAAGCCTACCTCGATCTCCTCTACCTCGAACTGTTCCACTGGGTCGCCCCAGTACTCGACGTAGCCACGAGCCAACTCGCGGCACTTCACGTTCATCAACTCGTCTGGGCCATCAGTCCTCGCGTCGAGGTCAGCCCAGAACGAGTCGATACGCTCGATCAGCGAATCCATCCCTCTCCCTTCTTCCAGACGCTGCCGTCTGGCTTGAAGTAGTTGAGCAGGGGAGCGAACTTATCGTCCCCGTAGCAGCGACCGACGTAGGCCACATGGTTCTTGCCCAAATCGAAACGCTGTCTCGCGCCCTGCACCAGATCAGTGCGTGTCTGCCCAGCTGTCATACCCATGTCTCCCTTGTCCTTATCTGTCGGATAGTACGAGGCACAACGCCGAACACTTCGGCCAGCACCTTACTCGATCTGCCGTCCTCTCGGATCGCGGCAACATCATCCCACGTCAGCTTACA
>Ga0181563_10003000_pt1 | contig 16265 bp, 16 predicted proteins | sample 011ome_25_FD_133759 | JGI IMG/M metagenome (GOLD analysis project Ga0181563, IMG submission 133759) | Coastal salt marsh microbial communities from the Groves Creek Marsh, Skidaway Island, Georgia - 011512CT metaG (megahit assembly) | ecosystem: Environmental > Aquatic > Marine > Intertidal...
CTTCAAAATTAGCATAAGTTTCAGTAGAGACAAATTCAGCCTTAAATACATTTGAACGAGCAGGGCAACTGCCTCTTCCTGTTCTTGTTTGAGATATATCTATTTTAATTCTAGCGCCCGCTGGAATAGTATAATCCATATAAGCAGTCTGTCCAGTACCCACTGGATTTATAATATTTACAGGATAGTTTACTAATGGATTTTCTCCCCTCCTATCTGCTGTATCTTCACGAGGACCTGGTATTACAAAAGGACCTCCTGCACTTGTATCAGTTACTATGGAAAAGTTGTTTGGATTTAATTTCATGTATGGCCCACCAGGAACATATACATTAATAGGGTCTCCAGTAACTGGGTCAGTTTGACCAGTAGGTATAGTCAAAAACCCTTCCTCTTGAACTTCTTTTTCTAATACTGTAGTATATACACAATTTTGTGTTGGACCATTAATATCTGACTTAACTATAAGTCTATCTCCATCTTCAACTTTAGCTGCGCTTTCTCCTTCTAATAAAAAATATGCAGCATTACTTGATGGGTCTTCAAAATAAACATTACTATATATTGTATCGTAAGTATCCTCATCTGGTTTTATAACAAACTTATATCTTGTTGCCCATGATGGAGCTACCTGCGTAGTTGGTATAGTTACCTGTATTGAGTTTTTTGACGCTGAGTTAGCACAGGGTATCTGAACTGTGTTATCTGGGCTTACAAGCGCTGTAGATGAACGATTAAATTCATCCATGTAAACAATACCAATTTCATAACCCCTGTTACTATGAAGACTTGTTGGATTAGCAATTTTTTGATATGTAGCCTCAACAAAATTTATAGAATAATATTCATAAACATTATCAATAAAAATTGGAGCGCCTATATTTGGAGTATAGGCCATAGCTAAAACTTGTATGCCTATTTGAGAGCTTCCAGGGACAGCTATTACCGACAACGGTTGATTGCCTGATGTTATACCACTTTGATATTTCGTTAAAGAATCTAAATTTTCAGGTAACTCACAATTAAACTGGTCTGTAAAAGTTGTTCCATTACAAGAGTTTGCGACAGTTTCTATGTTTCCAGCAGTTCCTATTCTCTGCAAAAAATCAGCGCTTGTAGCTAACTCATAAACAGAACCGTATGAGGTAGGAAGCACATAAGTAAATGATAAATTTACATTTGTAGTTGTTTCTGTAGGCAAAGGAGTCTGACCCCCAAAAGGGCGAGCAAATTGGTTGTGCTCTATTTTTAAATCTATAGTTATTGATGCTCCAGCAATTAACTCAGCACCACTTAAATCAACATAAACTAATGAATTAGGTACTGTAACGGAAGTTGTTTGCGTATCAGGTATGGTATAATTTGCGGATACTGTAGAGTTATTTAAGGTTGTATTACCTATTTCTTCAGCAACTAAATTGGCTGAATACTCAAACTTTACAGGAGCCTTGTTCAAGTCTATTAAATCATAGCCTTCCACATAGTTTCCATATATCAGTCTATTACCCATAACTGTCTGACCTTGAGCCAATAAAGGAACATTGTCATAAAGTCTTAATATCTCAGACTCTGGTAAAACTGTAAATATTTTGCTATTACTAAAAGTGTAAGTGTAATCTTGATTATCTGAATACCCTAAGTTAGCTTTATCTAATTTTTCAATTACTTTAATTATAGAGTTATTTGACTCTTTAAATAACAAATCAATACCAACAACTAATGGTCCTCCAGAATTAAAAGTAATTATACAAGCGTTTGTTGAGTTAGTCATTCCCTCATTCAAATAACTATTCAAACTAAAATCAAAAGAATTAGGAATAAATGAAGGCTCACTAAATTGAGATGTAGCAGAATACTCTCCGTCTTGATATCTGTATCTATAGGCAAAACTTATAAAACGCTCCTCTAAAAAGTCCTCATCTCCAGCTATAGTTATTGGCTGAATAGTGGGAGCACTCACTGGTGGTTTTTTTATAACCAGTAAAGATTCTTCAGAAAATTGGTCTAAGTATGATGCCATCTTTAAGTATTAATTGTATATGTAACATTATTAGTTAATGTTAGTCCATTTATAATAATCTCTCCTGTAGATTCTGGCTGTAAACTATCTCCATTGCCATCGGTATACGAGGGTATTCCAGCATCTGAATAATTAACAGACCATGTTCCGCTACTGCCATCACTACCAGTTATAGTTCCACTTAAAGTACCAGTACCTGGATTTCCAACACCAGATACATTTACAAGTCCAATAGATACTATGCCAGCGCCTGAATTTCCGCTTGTGTCTAGCGCAAATTGTGTCAAAGCTAGACTGCTAACATTTCCAACCCCCTGAATACCAAATCCCTTGGTTACACTGCTAAATGACGCTTGATAACAATCCACTCCTGGCAAAGCTATTTGTGTTGATGTTGGTGAAACGCCAACTCCAATAGAGGGTATGCTTGTTGGACATCCAAGTAAAGTTCCAATATGTAATCCAAAAAAATCAGTACCTCCTATATTTGTTTGTCCTGATGTAAATATCCATCCATCTGTAATGACTGGCGTTGGAGTGGGTGGCGTTGGAGTGGGTGGCGCTGGTGAAATGCTAATAGGGTCGGGATAGTTTCTATTTATATTGATAAACCTTGGAGGATTATAATTGTCTGTAAAAAATAACAAATCCCCAACTCTGTCAACAGAATTTATTAGATAAGAAGGGTTGAAGTTTAATGTTGTATTTACTCCAAGACCATTATCGATACTTATAACATGATATGTCGTAGTATTTGTCTTAACATTAAAAGAAAGAATCAAATCTAATTTTCCAGTGTCTCCATCAACAAAAGTTGAATCATGGACAAACCAATAAATAGTATCATTAGCGCCATCTTCAAAAGCACCTATACATCTAGCATTTACGCTTAAAGGTATGCCATTGAAATTTATAGAAGTAATTTTAGTATTACCCTTAGAATTTTCAACTGAGCCAATTTCAGAGTCTTCTGTAGAACCTAACCTTACGTTCAAGGCATCTACATATTCTCCGTTTGGTACAAGCCTTTCATCAAGGCTTTTATTCATTCGGCCAGTTATAAAATTTCTTTGAATATTTGCCATTTTACTTAATCCACTTATTCTCTCCTCTTAGATTCATAAGTAATCTACCGGGATGAATATTGCTTAATCTAATTTTTGCATTTCTAAGTAGAGCTGTTTTTCTTTTTCTAGCTCTATTTATAACGTATTCTTGAACATTAAATTTACTACCTAAAATAGCATATTCAATATAAGCGTATATATAATCTTCAAAAAGCTTATTAACTGAAACTTGCGAATCATCTCCTCCTTCCATTCCGTCAGATATATACTCCAATACACAGCTCTCATTAAGCATAGTAGAATCAAAATTTATAACCCCTGCTTTTTTATCTATTCTAAATGTAGGATTAATATTTGCCGTTTCCGTGTTTAAACCATATCTAGCGCCTATAGTATAATTAGCATACCAATTCGCTTGTGTGTCCGCTGGTATTTGTTCTTCAGCGTTCTCTTGGTTTAAATAAATACTTTTTTGCTGCCCATTTTTTCTCTCTGTATCTAACTGAGAATCAGCAGTTACAACAGTTCCGTCAGGATTAAATGTAAGTGTTCCTCCAGAGCCCTGTAAATAAGACTGAGCTGAGTTTACTTGAATGTTTTCATTTAAAGGTCTTAGCCAGCCATCTTTATACAGTGAGATACGAATCCAATTGACATAATCATTAGGCAAAACAAAAGTGAGATTATCATAAACTGTAAGCTCTAAAGCTTTTATTTCCATAAAAGCATCATAGTTAAGTTCTTGTATCCCACGCTTTGCATGAAACAATATTTTATATCTTTCTTCGTTATTAATTAAAGAATGATTCCCAGAATACATTAACTGGAAATTATTTACTATATCTTCCAAGCTTACATATTGATACGACCCCCAATTTTTATTGGTTGGTGATGCTCCAGCATTCTCGTAATATTGATATTGTGATAAATATGCCATCTTATTGTTCTTGGTTTTCTTGTTGTTCTAGCGCCTGTCCAAACTGCACTGTAGGTATTTCCCTTATAGACAGTCCAGCGTATTGTAATATTCTAGCAACTAAATTGTTTCCATCATCTTCAGGTAACTCAAAATCTTGATAGTCTGATTGAGACTGGTCAAATACAGGTTCTCCTCCAGATAATGAAACGTATGTCCATTTAGGGTCTTTGGGATATCTTATATATTGAGAAACCACTCGCCCTACCTGTGAAACTGTATTTGGATATAATGTTATCAAGCTCCCTTCCTGAGTGTATGCTGGAAAAGTAATGTTTGGAGCTGTAAGCATTGATTTGTTTAGCATAGTAATTTTACTATGGTTTACCTGCTCAGCTTCGTTTTTTAAATTAGCAGCCTTATAAACTGAGTAATATAGTCCTGAAGAAGTCAATACAGCAGTGCTCACTATAAGCTGAGTTTCACTTGTTACCGATTGTACTGTTAAATTTGTAACTACAGAGTTGCTAAGCACGACAGATACAGTATCCCCTACAGCTACACCATCAGTCTGAAAAGTGGCCGTAGAGTCTATTAAAGCTGTATTACCACTACCAGTAGATGTTGTTACACCAGATGAAGTTACCTCGCTATATATTAAAACCTTATTTAGTAAATAATAATCAGACCCAGTAGTTGCAGCAGTTGGCACTGAATACACATTTGCTGATGAGTTTGCTAAACTTGAAGTTACTGAAAAAGTATCTATAACCTCCTCATATCCTTTTGTTATGTCGGCATATCCAGTACCCGACACTCTACCGTTTTCTTTGTTGATTTGATTGTTATACCCCAAAAAGTATTCATCAAAAATATCTAGTTGCGCTTGCTTTGCAAATAGATTAAAATCCGATGGAGATATATAACCGTAATTATTCTTGTTTAGTATAGCAAGAACTGTATTTCTAACAGCGTTTATCATTGCTTTCTTTTTTACAAAGATAAGGAAAAAAAAAGAGGTCAATTATTTTTGACCTCTCTGTAGTTAAAGCGTTTAGACTTACTCTTCTAGTAAACTTTCTAGCATTTTGAGTGACTCTAAACCATCATCGCTCTGCAAATAAGAAGATACTATATACATAGGGTCTTCTCCAAATGGAACGGTAAGCATTTTCTTTTTATTAGAAGATGTATTAAACCAAACTTCCTTTCTTTTATTTCTAAAAGCAAGCATTCCTTTGTCAAAAAATAACTGTACGTTAGATTGTAATTTGAGCATAGGGTCATTTATCATCTTTAAAAAAGTCTGAGGGTCACGCTTAACAAATATTAATATATCTCTACGCAACTCTGCTGTACTCATTTGCTCTGTGTTTCTTCCAAGCAAAACTCTTGATATGGTTTCTACTTGGTCTACAGAAAGCTTTCTGGCTTCAATAAGAGCATCTGCTTCCATATTAAGCTGTTCTATTTCAGAAGCAGCGTCTTTCTCCTCGTTTACCTCAACGAACTTTTTACCATTAAGAGGATGGTAATACAAAAACTCCTGCAAAACCGGATTAGTTTTGGGAACTCTTAAAAAACCATCAACAAAATCAATGGGTTCTCTAACCACCTGTCCATCTTGTTCGTCTTCAAAACAAGACCTTTGATTAGGGGAATATCTCAACACTCGGTTGATTCCTTTTGTTTCGTCAAAATATAGTAAGGGTTGTCTTTTTGACCCAGCAGAAGGTAGTAAAAAAGATAATGGTGCTGAATCTCTTGTAAGTTTGTAGACCTTGTCTACTAATGTATTTTTTTTCATTATATATGATTTAATTAGATTTAAAAAAAAGGGAGGCGGTTAAACCTCCCTTGGTAATTAATACTACTCTTGGAATAAGAAGAAGTTGTTTGCACCTAAAGTACATACAGCTCTTTCTGACAAGAAGTGTACTTCCATCGCATCTAAATCCGATGTAGCAGCTCCTCCAGCAGAACCTGTAATCCAAGTTTTGTATCGTCTATCTTCTGTTTCAGAAGCTCTGTATCGCACGTGAAGGAATGGTCTCTTCGCGTTTTTACCTAAAATCTGGTCGTATACAGTAGTAGAACCAGCTGGTACTAAAAGTCCGTTGATACGGCCAGAGTTAGCTCCAGTAGGTAGACCACCACGCATAGTTGGGTCATTTAAGTATTTCCAGTCAGACTTGTAGAAGTCATATCCTCTGCGGAATCCAGTGAATCCTAGGTTTAATGCCATGTCTTTGTCATTGTCAAATAAACCATAAGATGTTCCACCAGCTCCGTAAGAGTTTTGAGCAGCTAACATATCATCGATGTCAAAGCTAAATTCTCTATCAACGAAAAGAACGTTTTCTTCAATAGCTCCTTGCTTATCTAAACGAGAAATAACTGCGTCAAAGTCAGCTAGAGTAGATGGGTTTCCACCTCCCCAAACATTTCCACGATTTTCTACAACGTAGAAGATACCTTCAGAACCTTTGTTTCCTACATCACCAGTAGCAGCAATAGCTCCTGAACCAGTTTCAGCAGGTACAGCTTCAATCATTGCAGTCTCAAGATAATCGTCAAAACGTAGTCTTGTTTCATGCTCTGATTTTAGATACCATAGATATCCAGATGCACCATTTTCAGTAGTAACTTCAACCCATCCGATTTGCGCCATATCAGACCCGCTAACAGCGTATTTGTCTTTAATGATAATTGGAGAGTTGTCAAAGATTTGGTCATCAGCTTCTAATGAACCTGACATTCCGTTAGCACCTTTCTTGAACTCAGAACCGTAGATAAATACAGTAAGAGTCTCAGTGTTTCCAAACACTTGTCCACCAGCTTCATAGTAAGCTACGTCAAAAGTACCAGCTGCTGTATCAACAGAAGTAACGATACCTTTATTCAATCCAGAACCTGCGTTATCAGAAATAACAACAGTCTGCCCTACACGAATAGCGATGCTTCCAGTACCAGGTACTAGTGTATCACTTACAGTAATAGTAGCTGTATCGGCAGCAGCAGCAGCTCCTGAAGAACAGTTAGTATATTTTGTGTGTAGTCTTCCTTGCTCTGCCCATTTGATAAGGTCAGAGTTAGATGGCATCTCAGCTCCTACTAAACGTAGAAAAGATGCTACGGTGCGGTTTCCGTACCGCTCAAACTCCTTTTCATATGTATCAGGTAAATACTGATTCAAGAAATCAAAGTTTGTAATGTAATTTGTTGCCAAGGGCACTTGTTCTGCACTTGGTTGTAAAGCGTACCCTGGGGTCGCCTGAACACTTCCTGCCATTTTTTAAATTTTTATTTTTTTCTTATACTTCTAATTTTTAGACCTCTCCCAGAATCAGGGTTGACTGGTCTGACTTGAAATCCTCCCTTGTTTGTTACTTCAGGTGCTTGGCGCTCAGTCATATTTATATTTTTAGTCTTACGCATCACATCTTCAGTAGCACTTGATTTGCCTTGCTCATAAAAGAACTTGGCAAACTTATCGGGATTCATTGCAATTGCTAAAGCTCTGTGGTATCCAGTTGCATCGCTAATTAAACCTCTGTCATCGATATACTTATTTATAAAGTTCATCGGTGTTTCTTGGTTTTTCTTAATCGTAGCTGCATCACCTGGAGAGAAAGTTACTGTTCTATCGTCTATAGTGAAATCAAAACCTTTGAAATCATCAGTAAATACTTTATCGGTTTCCTTTAAAAACCAACTTCTTTTTGCTTCCGCCTCCTCTTGTTGAGTTTTAACAGATTCTAAATATTGCCTGTAAGCTTGAATTTCTTCATTGTTTTGCTCAGAATCAGCAACCGGTCTTGACTCAAGGGGTTGTTTGTATAATTCTTTTTGCTCATTGAAAAACTTCTTTGCCTTAGCAATAGCTTTTTTCTTTGCTAACTTGGTTTTCTTAACAACACTTTCATCGTCAAGCTCTTCATCATAAGCATAGTCCTCCATAAGAGCATCTATGTCTTCTGCGTCTAAACCTTCCCCTTCAGTTACTGTTAAGTATTCACGAAGCAAAGCATCAGGATTCATTGCATTGAAGTCTCTCTGTAGTTTTACATAGTCTTCAATACCTCTTCCTGTTTCCTTTTTATATTTAAAGTAGGCTGCAACATCCTCAGGAAGCTGCTCAGCTTCCTCTCTAGCCGCAGTTAGCTCCTCTAAAGAACTAATTTCCCTACCATATCTTTTACCAATATATGAAAGAACGTCTTCTTCTGACAGCTCTGCGGGTTGTTCTTCTACAGCTTCTGTCGTTTCCTCGTTAGAGGTTTCTAATACTTCTTCTTCAGAAGTGTCGTCAACGACACTTTCTTCAACAGAAGACACCTCTACTTTTGGTGTATCTTCTGTTTCAGAAGAATTATATTTCTCTTCATGCTTTTCAAGCAGTTCTTTTTCAACTTCTTGAACAGACTTTTCTTCTACGGATTCAACCGCTTTTACCTTTAATTCCATTTAATTTAATTTAAGTTACAAAGTTAGTTAAAATATCAATGCTCATTATCGAGGTTCAAACTCTGATAAATCAAAACCATCCAGACTGTCTTCATTAGATTCAAAATTTTGAGGAGGTAAATTATTTTTGCGTTGAGATATTAATTTACTCTGCTCTGTATTTTGTTGACTAATTCTATCAGCCTTAGCTTTTTCCCTAGAAGACTCTCGATTTGATAGAGATTGCTCAGTCATGCCGTGCAACTGTAAGTTGTAATTAAACTCTTGTTGCATAAGCTGTGACTTGAGAGAAGCTTCAGCTTTGTTTTTCTCTATTTCAAAAGCTATCTCAGCTTGCTTGATTTTCATTTTAGATTGAGTCTCAAGCTCTATTTTTTGCATAGCAACTTGAGCAGCCATCTCTTGTGATTTGAGTTGTTGCTGAGCTGTTATTGCTTGCTTTTGCATGGCCATCTTTTCGTCTCGCTCTTGCTTAGCTAGTCTTTTTACTTTTAACAACTGATTGGCAAGTTTAAGATTCTTAATCTCTCGAATATCAATAGCATCTTCAAGATTAATATCTCCTTTAGATAATGCCATTTGAATATTCTGCTCAAGCATTGCTTTTTGCTCTTCATCTGGAGACAATTCTATAAATACACCAAAGTCATAAATATATAAGTTACTTATCTCTCCAAGTATACTTACATTGTATTTCCCTATTTTATTTATAAAGTCTTCTTTGAAGTCAGAGTACTCTAATATATCAGCTACTCGATAAGTCAAGGCTTCCGCCAAACTTCTATAAATATAAAGACTACCTTCTAATATATGTCGAGTTGCAGTATTTGAATTTAATGCTGCTAACTTCTGAACACCAACAAGAGCATCGGGAGATGGTGTAGAACCGTCTCTCGCTTCATTTAAGCCCGTTACAGAGCGAATCATGTCTAGGTAGTGGTTATAGTTAGCTATGAGCATTTGTGTCTTAGAAGCGCCTGAACTGCTTGTGAGCTGTTGTATAGGCACTTTACCTTGATTATACTCTCCATCTTGGGTATAACTTCTACCCACTACACTACCCGTTTGGAAGTATAGCCTAAGGGCATCTGATGGGTCATATGCAGCTCCAGTACCTAAGTCAACCTCGTTAAGGCCATCAGCATCTATATAGACTCCGTCAGGTACTGTTCTAGCAATTACCTGTTGAAGTTTTAAGTGAGTGATTTGTATTAAATCAGCAAAAGGAATCATTCGTCTAACAAGAGACTCAATAACTCCTTTATACATTCTTGGTGCTACAGCAACGTAATTAGGTAAGGCGTGCTGAGATGATGACTTTGGTCTAACCATATTCTCAGCAAGTTCCCACTTGAGAATAATATTAGTACCCATAACCATTACTCCATCATACCATACGTCAATAGTTTTTTCTATCTTCTCAAACTTCCCATCTTCCATCATTTCCTGTGGAGGATTGAAAGTGTCGTCTTTCTCTATCATTTTAGAACCACCGCCCTCAAGTATTCTTTTCTTATAAACCATCTTTTTAGTGGTCTTATAATTAAAATACATCAAGGTGCAAGTGTCTCTATAAAAAATATCATTCTCATAGAACTGAGCTACATTATAATAGTCATACCAACTCTGGCTGTATTTAGATATCTCTTCTAAATCTTCACGAGTAATGGTGGGGTCTATTTTTGTTAGTTCAGTTATAGGTAAGGTTTTAATCTCACCCCAATAAAAACAATCCTTAAAGTGTGGGTCTTCAGTATAGCTGTATACAACATTAGCGGGGTCTACATATGATATCTTAACTCCAGCTCCAGGCAAGAACTCGTGCTTAGCTACAGACATTCCTATAACCGTAGAGTCATAGTCTAACTGCTTGCGAATATCATCATAATGATTTTCAGCAAACATAGTATCTATAGCCTCTTCTTCAGCAATCTCTATTGCAGGCTTGTAATTAAGATTCATATATAATGACAACTCCTCATCAGAAGACGGAAGTTCATCAGGGTCCATAATAAAAGGGTCAACGCCTGTTTGTTCTTGTATTGTAGTTAGGATATCCTTAGCGGCCATCTGACCCTCTATCATATCCTGATACTTACTTCTCTTAGCTTGTGATAATGCATCTTGAGCATAGGCCTTTACCTTAAACTCACGGTCTTGCATTCCGTTCACTACAATATCAACAAACTTTGGCAATATAGGAACTGGAGTCCAGTCTAGATTTAGATAAGATAAATCTCCATCTACCGCAATTTCGTTTTTGTATTTAGCTATTGATTGCTCTCCTCTTGCATATAAACGCAATCTGTGAAAGTCTCTCCATTGATTGTAGTATCTGCATTGATTTCCGTCTTTCTTAAACCATTCGTATTGAATAGCCTGACCAATCTGTAAACCAAATTCATCAGTAGCTTTTTCAGCATCAGAAACAAACTGGCTTGGAAATCCTACAGATGCAATGTCTATCTTAACATCTTTCATCTATCTTATTAATTCGCTTAAAGTTCCCTTATTTGTATACCTTGCAAAGTTAAGGTTTATTTTTGATTGTTTTTTTTCTACTTGATACATATGCCTTTGTGTTGCCATAATAGCAAGACCAGAACTAATACTAGCATCAAACTTAGTTCTGTTGGTAATATCAAACTTTGCCCAATCTTCTAAAGTCCTAGTAAATAACATAGAACCCATATCTCCAGCTTCTCTAAACTGCCCTTCAAAATCTATTCCTACATTTTTTTCTATGTAAGATTCAATTGCAGCAGCATGAGACTGTTTCACATCTTCCGAGCTATTAGGTATACCACCTAGCTCTTTTTCTGACTTTGATAGTTTTGATATGTGCTTATCTGGTCTATTCATTGAAAACCCTCTGTAGCCCCTGTTCTTAAAGTGGTATAACAAACGAGGTTTGTTGTTCTCCACAAGAATAGGCATTCCATAAAACACACAGGCCATAAGTACTTCTTCAAAAAATATCTCAGCAGTCTGTGGCCTAGCTACATATTCTAAAAAAAACTCATTTGCTGGTGCTTCTTCCATACTAAATTTAGTCATTCCGTGAAGCGCCCCATTAGAACCTCCACCACCAACAGTTCCCGATATGTCATAAGAGTCACATCCAAATGCACCTATATGGTCATTGCCAGGAAATTTTATACCCCTTCTATCTATTACATTGTTTTGCAATCCTTTAGGAGGTGTCCAGCTAATCAAAAACCTTCCCCTCTTATCTGGACTAAAAGCCACCTTGCTATCTTTTATACCATTGAGCCAATAAAAATTACCTCTAGTGAGGTGGTGTTCCATTATCAATGAATCATTGTAATCAATCTGTTGATATATCTTGGTTAAATTAAATAAAGATGATTTGCTTTCATCTCTAAATGCATGAGATTCTGTTCTTGGGAACTGTCTGTAAAATTCATTCAAAGCATCCGCATCAGATTTCAAGGAATCTACTTCTGCCTCCCAATAGTCAATAGCACCATTAGTAATCCACTCACCATCAACACCCCTAACCTTTTCTCTTGGAGCTCTTAATACTGGCTGGCCATAGATATCTATAAATCCCTCCATGTTCATCTCCATTGGAATAAACAAAGAATACATTCCACTCTTTGTTTGTCCGTTGGCGTTTCTTTTGGTTACATCCGAATCCTCGTAAAGTTTTTTGAAGTTATCTCCCCCTTTGTCAAGTGCGTTTGACGTAGACCCCATCAAACACTTTCCAATAATCTTACTACCTAACCTCAAACAGGTCTTAGTAACCCTCCAGTTATTTAATATATTATTTGGCTTGACCCACTTACCGCTCTCGTCATGAACAAGAAGCAAAAGCTTTTCACCATCATACGAGTTGTCATCTGTGTTCTTCCAGTCAATAGTTGTATCGAGACCTGTAAGTTCATCATCAATACTCTCGTACATATTCTTTTTAGTAATCTTTGACGCTGGTATTCTAAACGCTAGTTCTGTTTTAGGCTTGTCCATACCATCCTGTATAGGTTTAAAAAAGAACGGAAGTCTATTGGATATCGGAACTACTTTATCTGTAAACATCTTTTTGGAGTCTGCTCCAGTTTTTGAAAGTATTCCAACCCTTGAATCCTTAGCCAGAGTTCCTGAATTAACACACTCAGAAGAACCCATAAAAGAAAACCCTGAACGTCTTATCTTTAGGTATATCATACCAAAAGCCCTCTTGTCAGCCTTACAGGCTTCCCAGAAAATATAAAATATCCTATTGGCTTCTCTATAGTCTGGATATCCTATGTCAATCGTAGACCACTGTAAATACATATAATGAGAGCCTGTTATGTACGTTGGCTTTCCATCATTCATAAACCAATGCCCTTCTTCTCTTTTATCAAATTCAGACTCTATGTAATCTACCCATTTAGACTTAAAAGGACTCGGCATCTCATTCCATTGGAATATAGAATATATTTTAGATAACTCACCAGGGAGTTCCTGTCGTTCCCAATATTGCTCCGATTTGTTTTTAGACCTAGAAAAACACTGCTTAGGAGCTGGGGGTAATCCTATCTTTAATCCAGATATTTCAACAATGTCTCCAAGGCTACCTGTTTTGGATATACAAACAAAGTCATACTTTTCATTGTAGCCATACTCCCAAGTCTTAGCTCTATTTTTATTAGCTAAAACTCCCTTTGGAATATAGCCCTCAATAACTTTATATAAGTTATTTTGAACGTCTTTCTGCGAATCCTTGTTTGGTCTCAACTTTAGTATTTGTATTATTAGCTAAATCTATATTTTCCTGCTCCTGGTCTATCTTATTTAGAATATCAAAAGCGTCAAAGACGGCAAGCTTTTTGGTAGCTGCTGCGTTTTTCAGTCTATCAGCAGCAAGCTCGTCTTCTGGGTCATGCTTTATTATATCTTCTTTAGCAACCTTAATAAGCTGTTCCACAGCCTTTCTACCTGCTTCAATTATTTTCTTCTTGAGTTCTTCTGATTTCATTTTGTTTTATTGCATTATCTAAATGAGCTTTTTCCCAATGTATTCTGTAATCGTATCCACCAGTAAATATTTTATCACACTGACTACATTTTATAGTATGCTTCATAAAGACATAGTTATATGATGGTCAAACATTCGATACAGCTTCTCTCCGTCTACATTAAACTCATACTCAGAATCTGGTTTAAATGTAACTAAATCTCCCTCAGATATGCCATACTCCAACAAATTCTTGTTAATGTATCTAACCTTTCCCATAAGGGGTTCTTCTGCAAATGGTTTATGTATATAAGTTTCAGTGGCTGGAATGGGCTTGATAAAACAATATCTATCATGGCAAAGCCATTTATCTTTTTTCTTATACATAAAAAATTGGTCGTTGTCCACAAAAAACAAATCTTCCATAAAAAAACTTCTACCACTTTTCTGCCTTCCCTTCATGTCATTATAAAACTTAAAAACATTATGGTGAACTAGCAAAGTGTCTCCTGGTTCAATGTCTCCATTATAACCCAGGGGAGTTGATACAACAACAGCCTCTCTATTAGAAGCTAAATGATTTTCTTCAGAAGTACTTGTTATAATGTCTAAGCCTCCTATTTCTTTTGAATTATTGTATCGTTTGCCTTTTACTGGCTTTACTATAAAATAAAACGGCGACCTCATCAAAAGTTTATATTATACTCTACAGCCACTGGCATAGAATTATTAAACTCTTTCCATAAAAATATTTCGTCTGATTTTTGAATCCATATTTTTATAGAGCCTTTTTGCTCGTCTTGTTTTATTAAATGTATAGTGTGAGTTCCCCCCAGAATCTCTTGCCCTATAATGTAGTGCATTGCACTGGACTTGTAGTCTGGTCCTATAGATATTTTGCGAATGTCCATTGTATTAAATTTATTAATACAAATATAGGGATTTATTTGCCTGGAAGTTTTACCCCTATTTTATCTGCCGTTCTCGCCCCGAAGTACCCACAAAGAACCCATGTTAAGAGAGAAGCTGTGTCCGAAGTATCAAGCCCCATATACCATCCGCCTACATAAGCTCCTACTAAAACCACAAGAGTTAATGGCCTTACATTTCTAGCTAACCAACTTTGACTACTAGAGTCTGCTACCCATCTGCGGGTTACTCCATCTATCTCTGCTCGCTCTAATCTAAGTTTTTCAAGAGCTATTCTTTTATCGCCTTCACTAAGTTCTTTATTTCCTGTTATAAGTTCAGATATAACATTGCCGGGAAGTATAGCGTCTCCTACAATTCCTAAAATTGAGGGGGCTTTTTCAATAAGAAATTTGCCCACTCCAGTTTCCTTGAAAGGCTTTTTCTTTTCAGACATTATTCATTAGGCTTTCTGCCTTTTCTTTTGCTTTTAAAAGCGCCAGGGATATCATCTATTTGATTTCCAACTTCTTTAACCGCATCCCCTACATCAGACAATTCTTCTCCAAGTCTATCTTTAATATCAACGACATCTTTTTTCAGTTGAGCAAACTTATCTTCTAGGGTATCTGGGATAAAATCTTTATCCTCATCTTTTATCGCGCCGTAATGTAAAAAGATAACATAAGTTAGGGCGATGGCAAGTACAACGTTAAGTATAATACTAAATGTAAGCATAATTAATTATTTTTAAGTAAATGTTTTATAAACTGTTTTCCCGTTTTCTTTTAAAGCTTTTAGGCAGCGCTTTCTATTTTCATCCTCTGATACATAACTTACATGAACCCAAGCTGGGTTTTCGTCATCTCCAAACTCCCAAATCATTTGGTCAAAGTTTAAATTGTTTTTTATGTAATGAAACATTTCAGCGTTTGTCTTATGTCCAAAAGTATCATCTAGGTCAATTGCTCTACCCTGGCAATGCTGTGAGCGATTACTCCCACCAATAGCGCGGTTTAATTCTTCAGACCTAAAAAAAGAATTGATTTTTATAGGACCACCTACATATTCTCTAAGAGGCTCGAAAATATTATGAGCCACGCCAACCATATTAGTAATTTGATAAGCATCTGGATTATTATCTAAATTCAAACGTAGAGCGGTATTGGATTTAATTGCTTCTTTGTACGATATGTGCTCACTTATTCTTTCCATACATTAAGTACCATTTGTGCACAGTATAACCTATTGATACTAAAAGTAATAAAATTTTTAAAATTATATCTATTTGAGTTAAAGAAACTCCAAAAACCACACTATTAAGTGCTAATATTTTTACATCATTAATTGACATTGTTCTTTGGTTTTACGATGTGATATACCACATCAATATCTAATAAAGCACTATTGTTTTGCGTATATTCCATTATGCTATTGCTAAATAGATGTAACTTGCTCCTGATTTATTAGATAAATCATTACCACCTGGATACCCTTTTACAGTAAATCCATCACTATCAAATTGCATTCCATAAACAGTATTGCCTGTCGATTCCACATTAGGTAAACTTGGAAAAAGAGGATTATATGTTGGATTGCTACCATCCCTTAAATAATCCCACACACCCCAATTTCCTGTAACGTTATATGATTTTACTATAACAAATCTTGGTTGAAATGCACCTGTACCTGTACCATCGCCATTACTGTCTGTATAAACTTTTACATCTGTACCATTTATTCCATTATAAGTCCCTATACGCTGATAAAAATCGACCGAATGGAAGCAGTAGGTTATATATGGATAGCTATTGCTACTCCAGAATTGTGAAAATGTAGAATTTGTAACTGCTGGAAAAACTGCCGAATTAGTTCCTATAGATGCAATATCGTTTAAATACAAAAATTTTCCTGTTCCAA
>Ga0181563_10003002_pt1 | contig 16261 bp, 12 predicted proteins | sample 011ome_25_FD_133759 | JGI IMG/M metagenome (GOLD analysis project Ga0181563, IMG submission 133759) | Coastal salt marsh microbial communities from the Groves Creek Marsh, Skidaway Island, Georgia - 011512CT metaG (megahit assembly) | ecosystem: Environmental > Aquatic > Marine > Intertidal...
CGATTACAGTTCCATTTTTCATAACAGATCGGACATGAGTCCAAGTTCCAACGAAAGCCTGATTTAATGCTTTTTCGATATCTACTGGCTCTTGGGCATAAACAGAATTAATCAGTGTGAAAACTGCATGAAGTCAGCATAAAGTGAACTTTTTAGTGCCTAAATTTAAGATAGAGGTTTAATCTTTACATTAACCTTTAAATCGACCATTAATGGCAAAATTTAAAAAAAAAACTGCTGATCGCGCCAAAACTGATAATAATCATACAATGAATCTATATTAACTATCAAAAGGTGTCATTCGCGGGTAAAAGACAAGTGAATAAGCCCGAATGATGAAATCCTTAGCTATTATTTTGAACCAACTTTTAGCGCACCAAATGAATGTTTCCTTGACCTTTAAATTTAGTACCGTTCGTGGCTGTACCGGTATAGGTAAAGAAATAGACTCCATCAGCGCATGGATCTCCGTTTGAATCCGTACCGTCCCATCCTTGCGTGATATCTGTGAATTCAAAGACTTTTATTCCCCAACGATTCACCACTACTGCGCTAAATTCATTAATGGCAATATTCGGAAAGAAGAACAGGTCGTTATTTTGATCTCCATTCGGCGTAAAAACATTCGGCGTAATTAAGACAGGTTGATCAAAAATTTGCAGATCCTTGCAAGTTGTATCTACACAACCGTTTTTATTAATTGCAACAAGGCATACATTATATGTTCCTGAATCTGGATAAGAACGATCAAACTGTTCAAAATAATCATCCGATAAAATCCAATCATAAGGGGGAATATCAAAATACCAATAGAACGTTGTATCTGAGAAAGGATCCGTTTCACTTGCAAAATTTTCTGATTGATTGATAAAGTTTACATCAACCACAGCTGTGCCTTGCAGATCTGCGTTGAGTTGGTCTGAAATCACATCAAAATCTGCTATAGGGTTCAATGAATCTAAAGTGATATAATCCACTAATTCACATCCATTTTTATCTGTTACGGTAATTTCATACACTCCTGGATTTAAGCCTCCCCAAGTAGAATTGTCTGTTGTAGAGAGATCTGCTAAATTCATCCATTCATAATCATAATCTGGTGTACCTCCATTGGCAGAAACATAAACTACCCCATTACCTGATTGGTAACTAAATAAGCGACACAAAGCTGGTTCAAAACCAAATTCAACCAATTCCAAAGCTGGTGGTTCATTTATGGTAAAATCAATCGCATGCGAGCATCCATTGGCATCATTAATGAGTAAGTTATAATCACCGGCACCGACATTTTCAATCGTATTTTCACCCAATCCATTTTCGTTGCCAGCGGGCAAAGGTGCCCAATAATAAGACAAGGCGTCGTATGGATCGGCGGGGTTAAAAACAGTATCTACCTCAACCATTCCAGTTAGATCACCAAAACAAAGTGGGTCTGTAATAATCAGTTCAGCATCCATAGGTTCTGGTTGACCGATAAAAATCGAATCCGAAAACGTACAAACCAAATCAGACACTGATATATAATACCAACCGGATTCTAAGCTATTTGCTGTATTCGAATTGTCTACATTAACTACTGCTCCATCCGCATCTGTTAATATATAGGTTATATCACCAGCGCCTCCAGATACGTTAACGGTAAAGGAACCATCATTAAATCCATAACAAGTTGGCTCATTAAAATAGACAATCATGGCACAGTTGGTATCCACCAACACTTCAATACACATCGTTGTATCGCAAGGTTCTATTTCAACGGTATAACAAATCTCCCAAACACCAGGACCAGCAATCAGCGGATCAAAAGCACCTGTTCCAGCATCAATACATGGTCCACAATCAGCCGACCATGTTCCTCCTCCCGGAGCTCCAGTCATGTAATCAATTCCATCTGCAGGATCATAAGGTCCCGCCGGATCAACACTGATATCAATAATTGGAGGTTCAGTAACCTCGACCGTTATTGAATCACGACAGCCGTTTTCATCAGTTACAATGAGCGTATAAGTTCCAGCCCCTAAACCATCAATATCAGGTGTTGTTTCCCCATTGCTCCATTCATAGCTAAATTCAGGAGTACCTTCGGATATATCGGTGACTATACTTCCATCATCATATCCAAAGCAAGACACATTGGTGACGGTTTCATCCAATTCTGGAGAATTGTATACACTAATCGTTGTTTCAATCGTATCACTCGAACAGCGGTAAACGACAATGAGCGATACGTCATATTCTCCATTCGCATCATACACGTGAATAGGACTTTCTTCTGTTGAAGTTTCCCCATCACCAAAATCCCAATAATAACTTTCAACAATACCTCCAGAAGTTAATGGTGTAAACTGAATTGAATCTTCATCACAAAGGTCTTCTGCACTCAAATTGCTAATTGTAACAGTATCTTCGATAGAATTTAATCGAACACCTGCTGCATAGAAATAACTCTCGGCATTTTTAACCCCATAGGTATAGGCTAAAAATCCACATCCCGAAGTTTCTAAGGTATGTGAACCGGTGTCAATTTCAAAAATATTATATGAATACTCGGGATCGGCTGCCAAGGTAGTCCAACCACCAAGAGGAACGCCATCAAAATCAATCGTGGCGATATCATCCGTTCGTGTAACTACGTTCGCATAATTTGCTTCAATGTCATTATAGTCAACAGCGTAAAACGCAATAGTATCCAGGTACATTTGCTCATTGGAATTAACCATAATCATAGATGGATCTCCATTACCCACACAATCCCCTGTTAGCATGGCTTGTAGGACACCAATGGGCTTATCAGCTTCAACCAATAAAGCTTCGGCAGTCAGGACTCCATCGTAAACTTCCCCTGCATCAAGCGCCACTCCAGAAGGAACACCATCCAGATCAAACGTTGTTCCGTCATCCTTTGCTATTATCCGATACCAGTTTTCACTTTGTTCTTCAGTCAGCGTAAGAATATAATCATACCCCCACGTGTCAGTTGGGTAAGCCACCTCTAGCAACGGATCAGCATCCAAACCAGCACAAGGGCCCCCATAATACCATATATGGCCGTTATATACACCAAACTTATCATCACCATCATCAGCAACAATAGTAGAACCCGTTAAATCTGTTCCTGAACCAATGGCTGCTTGTACCATATAAATTTCGCCGGGCAATAAGCTCACTGAAATCGGAGTACCTGCCAATGTACCGGTCTCTGTATTTGCACTCGGCGTAATGGTCACATCACACGGTTCATCGCCAGCAACAACTGTAAACTCACTCTGATACCAAATTCCTGATTTTAATACTGTGGGATAGGTGGTCACTAAATATTCAGAACCAATTGTCGATACCGGTAAAACCACCGTGGCCTCCGATCGGAAATTATGAAACGTAGATGCATAGGTCGCAATCGGTAAATCTGATGTTACGTGAATTGCCCTTTCTACAACTGTCTCAGACAGCGTTATATCCGCATACACAGAAGGTATTGTTATCGAAGTAACAACACCTGGCACAACTGTAAACGGCTCAGAAAATGGTGTTCCAAAAACTTCAATCGTCCCCGATGCAAAATACCTCGAAGAGATATTAATTTCAAAAAGCGCTAACGCATTGTCATAAACCTCTGGAAAGGCTACATAAAAGTCAGTACCCTCATTTGTTAAACTTTGAGCTTTCGCAGTTTGATTTATTGAAAGAACTGCAAAAAAAAGCAGCATCATCTTCATTAGTATCCTCATAAACAATTGGTTGCATTCGTATATTCAAGATTAAATATACGAAAAATTCAGTCTCAACGAGTTCTATCCTTCCCGGCAATCATTCCAGGTGACCCTTTATTAACCATTTACAACATATCTAAGCAGCATAGGTCCAGTCTCTAGTAATATTTCGAAAATGTAGACACCTTTTTCGGCACCATGGAGATCAATCATATGATTCTCTACAGTTGTTGATAAAACCATTTTTCCTGAGACATCCCAGACGTTTATTCGCGTATTATCTTCAACCCCTGCCACTTGAACCGCATGACCATTGCCTGGATTAGGGTATAATTGAACAGCAATATCTTGGTTCTCATTTAAATTCGCATAGACGCCATAATTGAATGGATGCTCAATAATATCTCCTTCATAATCTGCTTCTAATGTCCAAACTCCAAATGGTCCTTCAGCCGGCAATTCCCATGACCACCACCACCAAGAAGCATTATAGGTCACGTCCATTGTATTACCCCAAGACTGCCATACTTCTCCTTCTGAATCAATTAATTTATAAGAACCAACTGTGCCTGTTACTGCGTCGTGGAAATAAAATGCTGTGTACAACACATCTCCCGGATAAAAATCATTTTGAAAATGGGGATCCTCATTAATAGTGGGACAACCATGTTCGGGTACCGCATCATGCGTCAACCCCGTATTAATAGTTGGCTCTCTATTTTCAGGCTGAGTCTCCCACCAGGTTGAATCATTCATAGCGTTACAATCGCCACTGTAAGGATCAATCAGATTTCCTTCATGATCATAAACCTCTAGATGCAAATGCGGACCGGTTGAACACCCTGAACTGGCAACAACTCCAAGAAATTCCCCTTGATCGACCGGGTCGCCTATTTCTTTATCTGTTAAGGATCCCGTTTTCAAATGTCCATACCATGCTATTGAACCGTCAGAATGCTCGACATAAACGGCATTCCAAGAACCATAACATTCGCAGTGGTCGTCTTCATTCCCATCATACTTTTGAATAATAACACCTTCTTCAGCTGCAATTACTTCTACTAAGCTTTCCTCATACATATACCACGGAAAAGGCCAAGTGAAAATATCAGTCCCCATATGACCATCATATGTTCGCGTGTCACAGTGATAATCTAATAATCCATCATCCGTTAAATCTTGGTCAACATAATTCGAAATTCCATAATAACTATTCCACTCAAATCCTTCCGCCTGGCGCAAAGGCCATTGAAAGGCGATCACATCCCTTGAAGGAGACAGGGTTAACTTCCCTTCTTCCATCAACTCAGTTCGTTTCAATTGAAGGTCTAACCAAATTGAATCTCGTTCCGATTCCGAAACACATTGATGATCAACATCAAGCGGTTCTATTTCACCACCACCAAAAGCCAGTGGCGTGTTTTGTCCGTAAAGAGTTGTTATGCTTATAAAGACTGAGAGTAAAGTAAGGTATTTCATAAAGGCTGGTTATGGAGACAAGATAGAAAATTGTCATTGAATTAAAATAGAATATCTCAGATTATTCTGGTACTAACAATTCTCTCATCTTCCTATTTTATCGTTTTTCGCAATTCATTTAATCGATCGAGTAATAAGAAAACAATTAAAACGGAGATAAATACTTTACCTTCTTGCCAAAAGTGGTAAAGCATTGCGATTAATACTAATGGAGTGATGTAATTGACTAAATTCCGTATACGCTCAAGTTGTTTCTTTTTGACTCTGGTTTCTTTGGCAAGACTTTGATCTCCAATGTTTCTTGAGAAAAATAAGAGCAGATAAGTTATACCAATAAATATTGCTGCAATTAGCACTAATCGATAAATTGCTCTATCTAAACCGGATTCGTGGTAATAACATAAAGATCGTAGGCAGCAATAAACAGGCCGACAACCAAGATCAACTTGATGATGCGAATAAAAATTGTTAGTTTTTTTAATTCGTTGTTTTGCATTTAAAAATCAACTTTTGAGTACAAATTTAGACGAAAAAAGGCTTCTGATTTAATTATTTTTTTTTCGTTAATATCAAACGATTAAGGTAGCGAAATGGATTTTTTTCTGATTTTGAATTTGGTCAGATTAAGAATTTTAGTTCAACTTTGCGGCCGATAGTGAAAACAAATATGTCATATTTAGCGGTCTTCTTGACCAACATCAGCAGGTTGACCTTGAGGCCTGTTTTCAGGAGGTAGTTTCTATACACTCCTCAATCCTATTGTTTTTTTTCTGCTCGTACGGCAATATTAAGTACAAAATCATTAAAAGTATTCGTGAATAATCGCTTGACATATTTTATATTATCTTTTGCTAAAGCCAGAAAGAGTAATCTTTTTCTGCTCCTTTCTAGGCTTGCAATCAGGAGACCCTTGGGTCTTTGATACATCTTTGGGAGATACGCACCTCCCGGTTTCAGGCAAACCAAATATTTCCTTAATTAAATCTTAAAAAAAACGACTTATGTCGATTAAAATAGAAGTGGCCAATTCCACTCATAAATGCTATGCCAAAACCATCTGTAAAATGATGGAAGAAGCAGCAAAAATTCGGGGAACAGGAATAGCGAAACGAAAACCAGCTTACCTGGAAGAGAAAATGGCTCAAGAACAAGCCATTATAGCTTTGAATGATAATGAAGTTATTGGGTTTAGCTACATAGAAAGCTGGGAAGAACTGAAATACGTTGCCCATTCAGGTTTGATTGTTCATCCAAATTTCCGTAAAACTGGATTGGCAAAAGCCATTAAAGAAGCAATTTTCGAACTTTCGAAAAAGAAGTTTCCAACATCAACCATTTTTGGTGGACTCGGATAGATAAATTTTAGAAAACGGCATGAGAAAAGGATATTCCCCCTTTTTTTTGAACAGATTCGTTCGTTTTTTTCCAAAATTCGGTGCAAATTCAGAGAATTCTATTAATTTAGGTCAAAATTGTTAAATGAAGAAGAAAGGAAGACCGGCCACAAAGCCGGCAGGACTCAAAGAAGGTTTTTATATTGAGTTAAGATCGAGAGGATCTAACAATCCCGTTAAAATCAGGAGAGAGAGCATGGGTGAGGTCGAATTGGCCATGGAGCAATATGGAAAAACCAAAATAGTCACTTACCTCGGTCAAGTCAAAAATGGCAAATGGCAAGATGGTAAAAACAAAGGCAAAAAGACAGCCTAAAAAACCCCATAAATAATTCAGTATGTATTCAAAAGTTGTTGTTACCTTAGGAGAGGTATGTCAAGAAAATCCTTGTTTTCTATAATCGGGCCTGGTGCTATAATTGCCGCTGCATTTATTGGCCCTGGAACGATCGGGCTTTGCACAAAATCAGGTTTGACGTTCGGTTATGACCTACTATGGGTGATGCTTATTGCGATTGCTGGCACTTATATTCTTCAAGAAATCACTGTTCGAATGGCTCTTGTAACCGACAAGGGTATTCTCGAAGCAATAGGTATGCTTATTCATCATTCGGGCATTAAAAGAGTGTTTTACTTATCGATTTTTATTGCGATTCTTATTGGAAATACCGCCTTCGAAGCGGGTAATATTGCGGGCGGAGCCATTGGTCTCGACTTATTAGCAAGAGAACCTGTACCTATCTTGCAGTACTCTCCAATTTTTATTGGAATATTTGCCGCCTTGCTATTGATTATTGGTCAATACAAGACTATTGAGCGCGTGCTTATTGTTATGGTGACACTCATGAGTATCGCATTCCTGATTACAGCAATTCTGACATTACCTAATTTAATTGAGCTATTTAAGGGCTTTGTACCTTCTACACCAGCGGGTAGTTTCTATACGATCGTTGGTTTGATCGGTACGACTATCGTACCCTACAACCTCTTCTTACACTCCTCCAGTGTTCGCGAAAAATGGAAAGGAATAACTTCATTAAAGGCAGCAAGAAGAGATGCTTTTATCGCCATTTTTGTGGGAGGTTTAGTTTCAATAAGTGTCATTATTGCCGCTGCCGCTGCCCAAGGTTCTGGTTTTGATAAACCTCAAGATCTAGCTATTGCACTAGTCCCGCTATTTGGTGAATCTGCGCGTTATTTTTTGGGCATCGGCTTGTTTGCTGCTGGAATTACATCCGCTATTACCGCACCTTTAGCGGCGGCATATGTTGGCCGTGAGGTTTTTGGTTGGGACCAAGGAATGAAACATCCACTTTTTAGACTCGTTTGGATAATTGTTTTGGGGACAGGAGTTTTCTTTGCTAGCACGGGTATTAAGCCACTTGAAGTCATCCAATTTGCTCAATTTCTTAATGGTCTTCTTTTACCTTTTATTGCCATCGTGCTTTTCTGGGGCATTAATCAAAAAAGCATCATGGGAAATTACACCAATTCCATTGGTCAAAATATTGGAGCTGGATTGATCATCCTTTTCACACTTTTCATTAGTTTAAAGACCTTTATTCATTTATTTAGCGCAGTATGAGTCCATATTTAGAAATTAACTGCGATTTAGGAGAAGGATTCTCAAATGACGAAGAAATTATGCCTTTGATCGATGCTTGTAACATAGCCTGTGGCGGTCATGCGGGGAATGATAAAAGCATACGAAAAACCATACAATTGGCCAAAGAACAAGAAGTTAAAATCGGCGTCCACCCTTCTTTTCCAGATATATTAAACTTTGGACGTAAACGATTGGACTTACCCTTTTCAACACTAAGACAAGGCATCTTACTTCAGTTGTACTTATTTAAACACATTGCCGATCAAGAAGAAGTGAAAATTAATCATTTGAAATTGCATGGTGCATTGTATAATATGGCCGCTGAGGATACCGAAATGGCCAAATCAGTTATCAAGATTATCAAAGAAGCTAATTTTTCGGGTACCATATACGCACCTGCTAAATCCGCTTTAGCAGCTTTCGCCAAATCCGATTATGATATTGTTGAAGAAGTTTTCCTTGATAGAGCATATAATACAGACCTCAGTTTAGTTTCGAGAGATCTTAAAGGCGCTGTTTATCAAGACAAAGAGCTGGTCTGGGAACAATATGTGCGATTTAAGGACCATCAGTCAGTAAAAACGATCAACGGAGAGGTCAAAGTTATAAAAGCTAAAACGGCCTGTATACATGGAGACACGCCAAATGCAGTTGAACAATTAAAATACATAAGAGAAAATCTTGAATAAAACTAAACCCAAAATAACACGTTTAGGAAACGACATAATGAGTCTTGATTGGTCATTTGGCATCGAACCCAAGATGCATCAAAAAATTCTTGCGTTAGCTGATGACCTGCGTACAAGACACCCTCAACAGATAAGGGATATTGCTTCTAGTTACCAATCTTTATTAGTCACATTCAAAAACGGTTTTCTGAATGACGACATTCACGAAGAATTTAGAAAAATAGACCTGAGCCGTTTTGACAATCTTTCAGTCAATACAAACCGCTGGTTTATTCCCGTTTATTTCATGAATCTGTCGGGCAGGATCTGAAACTTTTAGCAGAAGAAAAGAAAATGAGTACTGAAGATTTAATCCGATCACATTCATCGGTTCATTACAGGATATATTTCACCGGATTTCTACCCGGATTTCCCTATTTAGGTGGACTTCCGAAATTGCTTCACACCCCCAGAAAGCAAACCCCTGCCCTATCGATTTCAGCTGGTTCCGTTGGTATAGGTGGTGCACAAACAGGTATATACCCTGTTAACAGTCCTGGCGGCTGGCATATCATCGGAAAGACACCAGTCAGATTATTTGACATTCATAAAGCTGAACCTGTTTTTTTTAAAGCCGGTGATGAAATTATATTCGAGCCTATTGATAAAGATGCTTACCTCCAAATAAAAGGGGCGGTAAACGCAGGTCATTATGAAATTAGAAAGGAATTAATCCATGATTGAACTGATCACGAGTGGCTGGCACACAAGCCTACAAGATAATGGTCGTTTTGGTTTTCAACATCTTGGAATACCAGAGGCTGGAGCTATGGACCAGCAATCCTATAGAAGAGCTAATCAAATACTCGGCAATGATATGCATTGTGCGACGTTGGAATGCATGCTCCAAGGACCTATTCTGAAGTTTTGGGCTGCAACAGTTGTTTGTGTAAGTGGAACGATAGAAAAAATGTATTTAAATGATATAGCCGTTCCAAAGGATACTATTTTGACCATAAATAGTGGCGACATTCTGAAGATTGGTCAGCTGAAGGCAGGCGTATTCGCTTATTTAGCCGTTGCTGGTGGTTTCCCAACTCAAGAAATATTTGCAAGTCGGAGTCAGTATTTAAATATTACATCAAATCACAAGGTGAAACGTGGAGATAAATTACCCGTTAATTCTCTTGATTTAACATTCAGTCAGCCTGGTCACTACGCGCGTATTATACCATTGCCAACATCATCTACAATTCAAGTGATTCGTGGACCTGAATTTGATCAGCTCAACCAAGCAAAAAAGGCTATTCTCTTCAACCATACACATCAATTAAGTTCAGACCTGAACCGGATGGGTTATCGATTTGAAATAAATAAGGATATAGCCGCAAAGGAAATAATTAGTGCACCCGTGATACCCGGAACTATGCAACTCACCCCATCTGGACAGTTAATAGCACTCATGCGAGATGCTCAAACTACTGGTGGTTATGCTCGCATTTTACAATTGACACCAACATCAATAAATCAACTCGCTCAAAAAAGAGCGGGCTCTGAGGTCATTTTTGAACTCATTGATTAAAACCTCAGCCCCAAAGAGAATCTGAATTGTGCGTTTCTAAAATCAAAATCTGCTCGACTGCCATCGATTGTCGGATCATAAGCATAATAAGTTTCTTGAGTATTTCTAATCACACAAGCAAAATCAGCGTAAACAAGTCCCCAATTATATCCTAAACCTCCTGTGTAAAATAAGGTTGGTGCCTGTTCATTTCCTTTATCGGCTTGATAAGGCGAACCATAATAGGCAAAACCACCACGAACATATAATTGCTGCGTGACTTTCATTTCAGCCCCTACTCTCATATTTAAGACAGACCTATAAAGGTTTTCGATTTGAGCATTTTCAATATTAAAAGAATAAGGTGCGCTCGAAAATCTTCTATCATTCAAAGCTGCAGCACCATAATCTACATATTCAACCTCAGCCCCAATTGATCCAAACTTGCTCAAGACAATCCCCATAGATGCATTTGCTCTGAACGGAGTACGTACCGTATAATCGTATTTACCAGCAGGCAAGAATTCAGGATCAGCGTAATAAGGACCATCATCCGTTAGGCTATTCATATTATTATTCCATAAATCCGTTAAACGATATAAAGTTGGCAACTGTGCAGAAAGTCCAATATTAAGCCATTCCATGGGCATATATATGGCCCCCACTCTTAAACCATAACCCCAACCATCAATATTTAAATCACCAGTATAGGTAATTGAGTTAAGCCAAACGGATGTATCTGGAAAAGTTTCCGTGTGGTTAAAACGCTCATCGTAATTAACACGAGTTACATTAAACGACCCTCCCAATAATAACTTGTTCTTATAATTTCCGCTCAAGCTAAAGCTATATTCCGTCATTCCTCCATCACGACTGATCGACCGATTATGCAGGGCCTCACCGGCATTGAATTCGGTTGTATAGGTTCCGTCCGGCTGAGGATCAATAGCAAATACCTCATAGGCTAAACCTGCCGTAAACGGATGAGCATCATATATATATGCCTCTGGCGTTCCATTGGCTTCTCGAATAAATGAGTGTAATAGCGAAGAATCCGCGGTTCCAGAATATTCGATTTGCTGATTAAAACTCTTGATACGTGTGATTCCCATGCCCAACTGCACCGTGTACCAATCTTTAAATCGTTTGTTTTTTGTTAAATCATAAGCTCTGACATATGACAGATTACTCAAGTTAGCATTAACACCATTATCAGTGCGGAGGTTTCCATTAAAGTCAGCACTGGTCATCAAAGCTTCTACGTTTAATGTCGCCGAAAAATTACTTTTAGAAAAGCGACCTATTCCTGCCGGATTCTGAGTGATAACAGAAAAGTCTCCTCCAAAGGCAGACATGGTTCCAGCCATTCCAGTATTTCGTGCTGAACCGACGAAAAAAGTTTGAGAATAGCGCAAAGCATCATCCTCATTCTGCGCCATCGTCAACGTTGCGATAAAGAGAAATGGTATAATTCGAATTAGGTTCATAAGGTTATTTTTTTGCGTATCATGGGCCAATCAACAGCCATAAAACTGTCGATATCTAGGTAAAAAAAGATTAATTATTTAATTATCTGCGTCGTGAACTACTACCTGATCCTGAAGATCGAGTACCGGAAGACCCTGAGGTTCTTGATCCACCAGAATTGTACGAACCTCCGCCACTACCCGACGACCTTGTTCCAGAATTGTAGGAACGATTACCACTGGTTGTTGTCCTTTTCGTCGTTGAATTGGACGAACGATTACCACTGGTTGTTGTTCTTCGTGTACCCGAATTATACGTTCCATTACCTGAATTGGTCGTATTGGTTGTACGACGAGTTGTAGTCGTGCCATTCGTTGTACCGCTGTTTCCGCTAATATATGTCCTTTTTGAAGTGTTTCTCTGGTCAACTTGATATTTATTACCGTTATTGTTGTTCGTATAAGTTGTACCATTCTGAGTACCTGTCGTACCGTTACCATTCGTCCTTGTAGTAAATCTATTTTGAGCTGGACTTGTTGTCGTACGCTGATTACCATTATTGGTCACAATAGTTCCGTTTGTATTATTCGGTTTCGTATCATTCGTAGCTACAAAACCATTATTAGCCGGACGAATTGCTTTTCCATTAGTGGCAATTACACCTTGATTATTAGTTGCTGTGGTTCCGTTATCAACCTGATTATTCAATCCATTTGTACCATTATTGATTGCTGCTCCAGCATTATTACCATTACCCAGGCCAACGATACCTCCAGCCTTATTATCAGGTTTAACAATTTGATTATTCAATCCATTTGTATTATTATTTCCGTTAGCGACGAAACCATTATTCTGGACATTATTCCCAACATTAGCGTTCACACCATTATTATTAGCTCCAAATCCGCCCCCATTAACCGGCTTTTCTTTTACCGCAGCAATGCCTAAACCAGATGTTACAGATGCTTGATCTTCATCAAAAGATTGAAATGGTTTGTCCTTTGCTCCACCACTATTGTTTACTTGCGATTTTACCGTATGCTCATAAGCCGTTGAATTAGACGAATTCGTGTTTACTGCTCCACGATGACCATAGATTACGTTTGAAGTTCCTCCGCCGTTAAAGACAGATCCTCCACCCCAAACTCCAGGATTATTATAAGGATTACCCCAATAAGGATCATTCCAACCCCAGTATGGATTGCCACCCCATCCCCAGGAATTGCCCCAGTATGGATTACCGCCCCATCCCCATGGGTTACCCCAATACGGATTAGCACCCCAACCCCAGTAGAGACCAGCATTCCAACCCCAGTTATTAAAATGACAATGCGGACGATATCCCCAAGGGTTGTTCCAGCCATTGCTCCAACCAGTCATTGGATAGGGGCTATAGTAATTATTTGTTACGAAAGTCCCACCACCGTTAGGGTTCATGTTATTACCAGATCCGTAGTTATATACATTAATGTCACCATTGTTAGTATAATAACCTCCGTTTAAATTTTGATTATTAAATGCAGAGCTATCAACCTCAACCTGATATTGCGATTCACTATTGCGGATATAATCCGCATAACCTAAATCGTCGTTAGCTGGATTCGAATTTGGCTCTTCAACTTGAACTCTGGTATAGACATCATCATATACCACATCTTGTGTACCTGCGCATGAGGCAAGAACAACAAGGGATAATAAATAGACTAAATATTTCATTTTGCGATCATTTGGAATGGTGAAAAATTTAATTATGGTTACATTTGTTTCCACACCAAGAAAGATACAAAAATTATACCAAAAATGGCAGAAAAAATCACTTCACGTTCAGAAGACTATTCAAAATGGTATCTCGATATCATCAAAGTAGCTGATTTAGCGGAGAATTCGGATGTTCGTGGATGCATGGTAATAAAACCTTATGGCTTTGCGATTTGGGAGAAAATGAAGGAAGAATTGGACCGAATGTTTAAAGAAACAGGTCATCAAAATGCTTATTTTCCACTTTTTGTGCCCAAAAAATTATTTGAAGCAGAAGAAAAAAATGCAGAAGGCTTTGCAAAAGAGTGTGCCGTTGTTACACACTACCGTTTGATGGCTGACCCTGAGAACAAAGGTAAACTCATTGTGGACCCGAATGCAAAGTTAGAAGAGGAACTTGTCGTCAGACCAACAAGTGAGGCTATTATCTGGAATACCTATAAAAAGTGGATTCAATCGTACCGTGATCTACCAATCCTCATCAATCAGTGGGCAAATGTTGTACGTTGGGAAATGCGGACCCGTTTATTCTTGCGTACTGCAGAATTCTTATGGCAGGAAGGACATACTGCACATGCTTCAAAACAAGAGGCGATAGCTGAAGCAGAGCAAATGCTTGATGTTTATGCAACCTTTGCTGAAAACTTCATGGCGATGCCGGTCATTCGTGGTGTTAAATCGGAAAGCGAAAGATTTGCAGGAGCTGAAGAAACCTATACTATCGAAGCCATGATGCAAGATGGAAAAGCACTTCAGTCAGGAACTTCTCATTTCTTAGGTCAAAACTTTGCCAAGGCTTTTGATGTTAAGTTTTCAGACAAAGAAGGTAAATTAGATCATGTTTGGGCTACTTCATGGGGTGTTTCGACGCGCTTAATGGGAGCACTAATCATGTCGCATTCAGATGATTTTGGATTGGTATTACCTCCAAAACTAGCCCCAATCCACGTTGCTATTGTTCCGATATATAAAGGAGAAGAACAATTAGCAACTATTTATGAGAAAATAGAACCGATCATTAATACCTTAAAGAAAAATGGATTGTCGGTAAAATTTGATGATGACAACAACCGCAGACCAGGTTGGAAATTTGCTGAATACGAAGCGAAAGGAGTTCCTGTTCGAATTGCGGTTGGAGCAAGAGACCTCGATAAAGGTCAATTGGAAATTGCCAGACGTGATACGCGCAAAAAGAATTTTGTGGCATTTGATCAAGTTGCAAGCTACATCCAACAATTATTAGAAGAAATACAAACGAGTCTTCATGAAAATGCAGTTGAACGTCAAAAAGTTAACACATTTAAAGTCGATGATTACGAAGTGTTCAAAAAACTAATTGATGAAAAACCAGGGTTTTACATGGCCCATTGGGATGGCACTGAAGAAACTGAAGAACTAATTCAACAGGAGACAAAAGCAACGATTCGTTGTTTGCCTTTAATGGGCGAAAAAGAAGAAGGGAAATGTATGGTAACAGGCAAACCTTCTAAACAACGTGTATTATTTGCAAAAGCCTATTAAAGATATTGATTATGAGTCAAAACGAATTTGATCAGCATTTGGCAAACGGCAGCAAACTATTAACTGGTTTGCTTGAAAATAAAACAGCTGCAAAATTAGATACCTATGGTAAAACTATTGAGTGGTTCAAGGTTTTAAAAGAAGAAATAAAGCATACACTTTCTCTTATCAGCGAGCAAATTGAAGATGAGCGAATAAGGTTGCGTTTTGTTGATCGAGGTGATACGGAAGCACAATTATTTATCGGTAGTGATGTGATCGTTTTTAATATGCACTCGAACATTTTTCAATTGAATCCCAACGACTATAATAGTCAAACCTCTTATATCCATCAAAACCCGATGAATGCTTATTGTGGGATTATTCGGATTTATAACTTCCTTGCTGATTCATATGAGTACAATCGCCTTCATGACATGGGTTATATGATTGGCCGGATTTTCATCAATCAAGAAGATCATTTTATGGTTGAAGGAAAAGGTCAAATAGGATTTATGTATCGTGATTTTATGCATCAGTTGATGTCACGTGAAGTGTTACAGGACATCATTATTCGCAATTGCGTTCATGCGTTGAATTTTGACTTGTATACACCACCTTATAAAGCTGTGCAACAGACAACCGTTAACGATTTAAATGCAATTACACAAAGTTCGAAGATGAAAACCGGTAAACGACTGGGATTCAAGTTTGAATCAGATACAGATGTTAAATAGTCAAGAAGTTCACTGTTAGTGTACGAAGGATGAGGAACTCCGCAATTTTTTATTTCAAATAAAAAAAAAGAAAAAGTTGTTTGGAGTTAGAAAATTTAGAATTATATTTGCACCCTCCAAAGTTAGCGTACAAGCGTTAATGATTAGTAAAAACGATTACTATTGGTAGTATTTCGGCCCATTCGTCTAGTGGTTAGGACGCCAGGTTTTCATCCTGGAAACAGGAGTTCGATTCTCCTATGGGCTACTGTTAAAACAGTTTTGAGTTTTGTAAACCATGTTAAAGAACCTTCAGCGCATTGGTTCAAATCTCTAAACTTATTTGGCCCATTCGTCTAGTGGTTAGGACGCCAGGTTTTCATCCTGGAAACAGGAGTTCGA
>Ga0181563_10003018_pt1 | contig 16205 bp, 7 predicted proteins | sample 011ome_25_FD_133759 | JGI IMG/M metagenome (GOLD analysis project Ga0181563, IMG submission 133759) | Coastal salt marsh microbial communities from the Groves Creek Marsh, Skidaway Island, Georgia - 011512CT metaG (megahit assembly) | ecosystem: Environmental > Aquatic > Marine > Intertidal zone...
GATCGACACACACTCGCGCGCGCATCCGAACGCGACGACGACGACGACGGTGGTGGCGCTCGCATAAAGGTGTGCGACGACATGGACGACCGTCGCGCGCACGCGGCGACGCCGCTGCTGCGCCGCGATGGCGACGCGCGACGACAAGGGACGACTGTGCGCAAAGTCATCATCGGCGCGTGCGCCTCTGCGTCGGTGCTCGGCGTCGCCGCGCTGACGCCCGCGGGTAAGAACTTCTCCTCGGCGCTGCGCGAGAAGTTTACGCCGTGGCGCGCGTGCGACGATTGCCCGTTGCTCGCGCCCGATCCCACGGGCACGCAAGGGGCGGTGACGTTTAAGCTGCACACGTACTGTAAGACGGATGCGACGAAACAGAGCCACGGAGAGTTCTTCTTGACGGGGTCGAAGGAGGCGTACGTCGTTCGTCACAATTTTGGTGGAAGTAAGTTTTTTGATATCAACGATGGGATCAAGATGGATCGGGTCAAGTTTGGTGGTGGCGAGTGGGGATACCAGGTGACGACGAATCAAGTCGACTTTGAGTGGGGGTTCGCGTTGAAGAATGAGGACGGGGATTCGGATGCCGACGTGTTGATGGAGATTGGCAAAAGTGACTCGCTTTTGGCGTATGAAAATTGCACGCAGAGATACGGGAAGTACTTCAATCGCGTCATGACGCTCGAGACGGGGTCGAAGAGAGAGTTTGTCTTTGGGTCGTGTGACGACGTATGTCCGGCCGACTACGTGGATACGGCGTACGCCAGGTACTTGGGCGATTCAGGGGAGACAATCCCTTCGTGTAGCTCGGGAAATACGTACGATTTCGGCGCTGCGAGTGACGCGCGATCACTGTCGCTTATCACGGCCGTGCTCACCAAAGGTGGGGATCACAACGCAAAGTTTGGACGCCAGGCTGCGTTCCGTGACAAGTCGTTTCAGGAAACCAAACAGCAGACTCGATGGCTCATCGCGGGTACCGAAGGTATCGACAGATCGATGATTAAGATTGCGTATATCACCGCAACTTTGACGAATGGTCGTCTCCTGGGCTGTCAAAGTGCGACGAAAAAGATTATGTTTCCTGGTGGAGCGTGCTCCAAATCAGGATGCTCTCCGCTCTCCTACGACATGTCCATCAAGGCGAGAGATGAAGCCGACGAATACGACGCTACTCTGGACGTGTCTGCGCCTTTATTTACCCTCGGTCAAGCCGGTGACTCGGTTCCTAAGGAATACTTCAAGGCGTTCACGTACGGAGCCTATCTCAAGACGTACACCATGCACGAAGCGGGCACGTGGGGGTCAGACATGGATGTGCGCCGCATCATCATCAACGGTGGTTCGACGTGCGGCTCGAGTTCTTACAAAGGAAACTGCGTTGGTACATATTCGGCGTTCATCGACACCACAAAAACGAATACCGCCACTTCGCAGTACTGGGTCATGGCGGCGCTCGTGGGCGACAACGAAACTATCAAGATGATGCAACTTCGAGTATACCTCCAAAACGGCGCCGTCAAGGTTGAAGCGCTCAGACGCGCGTGGAAGAACGACAACGGCTTCCAGGGTAAGCAGGGTGAGACGCGTAGTGGATTCGAATACGATGCTTTCCGCGACGACATAGACATTCCCAAGTTTTTCGCAAAGAACGATGGTTCCGCGGCGAGTGGATACGACGTCGGCAGTCTCAAATGGCTCCTCGCTCCGGAGATGTTGCCCACGCTCGAGAAAATGACCGAGATCCACTCGATCGCCCGTCCGTGAACATAGTAGTACCTTACAAAAATTACAATCGGTACCACTCGTACAAGGTTCCAAATAGCGCCGGCACTCCCATACCTGGTACCGACACTGTTTTAACGAATTGAAAACCAACCTTTACTACTCATGAGTTGTCGTTGCAGTCACTCGCGGCGCGACGCGTAGAGAGGAACTCTTCACTCGGGTCGCCCATTGGGGAGAGTATCCAAAGATGTCATCGTCACTAGCGTCGCGTCGCGTGTCGTCGTCCAACCGTCCCGTCGTCGTCGTCCAACCGTCGTCGCGCTGTCGTCCACCACTGGGTGCCGATGAGTGACGACACAATCATCCACGTCACGAAACACCGCGGCGCCGCGAACGTCATCCATGCGCGCGACGTCGGCGTAAATACCACCACCACCACCACCGCGACGACGACGGCGACAGCGACGGTTGGACGGCGCGTCGAGGCGGCGACGAAAACCTGCGATTGATGACGATGCGTTCAAATCCATCACCGACAGCTCAACCGCACACATCATACGACGCCGCGCTCGAGGACGCCGATGCGTGCGTGTCGTGGATGCTCGAGCATCCGCACGCGTTTTCTCAAACCGTCATTGATAACGCATACGCGCAGAAGCTCAGTGTGCGCAAGGCAAAGGTGCTGAAGGATGATGATTGGCGACGGTTGGGGGCGACGACGCTCGGCGCTCGGGTGCGCGTTCGACGCGCGATTCGAGCGTTGGATGCGCGTCGTGGTGCGTCGTCGCGCGATGGAGGTGAAGCGTCGCTCGCGCCGGTGTTTGTAAAGCGTCCGCGTGGCGAGATAGGGGCGAATGACAAGGGGAAACCGACGAAAATGGTGTCATTAAAGTCGCCACCGCCGCCGCCGTGGATTCGGCCACCGGGGACCACGTGCGTCGTCGATGGGTTTTATCACGACGTACCCTCGTGTGAGCATTGGTTTCTGACGCATTTTCATTCCGATCATTATCGTGGGTTGACGAAGACGTTTTCGAAAGGCACGGTGTACGCGACGCCGGAGACGTGCGCGTTGATTCGATTGAAGCTCGGCGTCGACGCGCGTTTCATTCGAGCGCTCGAGCCGTGGCCGGCGACGCACGTCGTGGATGGCGTACAAGTGACATTCATCGATGCCAATCACTGTCCAGGGGCGGTGATGATATTGTTCGTCTTTGACGCGGCGCAGAATAAGCCTCCGGTGTTGCACACGGGTGACTTTCGTTTTCATCCGAGCATGCGGTCGCATCCGGCGCTCGTCGACGTCTCGCGGCGCGGGGCGCATTTAATTTTAGACACCACGTACTGCGCCGTCGAGCGCGCCGGGATACCGAGTCAAGAGTACGTGTTGCAATGCGTTCGAGACGCGGTGCTCGCGGAGAGTGTTAGTGGTCGGCGCGTATTGTTTTTATTCGGCACCTACGCCGTTGGAAAGGAAAAAGTGTTTTGGCACGCCGCCGAGGCGCTCTCTAAAAAAGTCTACGTCGGGAAAACCAAGCGGCAAATATTAGCGTGCTTGAATCTCACAAGCGAACAACGCGCGATGCTCACGACGGATGACACAAAAACAAACCTGCACGTCGTCGACATGGCGAGCACGAGTTTTAAAAAGATGGCGGCAATTTTAAAATACTACAAGTCGCGGTACGATTCAGTCGTCGCGTTCAAGCCCACCGGATGGACGTTTAGCGCGGATAAAAAAACGACTCGAGCGACGTCGCGACGCGCGCGGGGGGCGTTGATACAATACGCAGTGCCGTATTCCGAGCACTCATCGTGCGCTGAGTTGAGGGAATTTGTCAAATTCATCAACGCGAGAAGCGTATTTCCACACGTCGGCAACGACCGCGGGGAAAATTTAGCGCGCATGATGACCATCATACGCGCGTCGGATGACGAATTTCAACGCATGTGCGACGACGCGAACAAGGAAAATCAATCGTAAACTGCACTTAGGGAAACGTGAGAACATAGGCTGTAGCACTAGTAGACTTCAATTCATTTCAACAACATTAAACAAACGGCGAGCGAGCGAGTGAGCGACGCCTTTAGACGAGATTGTCCATGAACGACGCGAATTCAGCCTCCTTTGCATCCGCCGGCGGCGGCGGGACGTATCCTAACTCACCCTCTTCGGGTTCTTCCAGGGGTGGCGGAGGGACGTTCGCGGGCACCGCCATGGGCACCACGCGCACCGGGGGAGGCGGCGGAACGACGACGGTCATCGCAGCGGGCGGCGGCGGTAAACCGGCTGAGCCATCCTCGGGCGGAGGCGGCGGAACGCCCGCCGAGCCGTCTTCGGGAGGCGGCGGCGGCACGAGACCAGCCACGTGTGCACCCATCTGTGCGGTGTATGGGGGTGCGACGTAACCGCCCATGTGCTGCTGTAATCCAGCGGGCACGACTGGGGGTGGCGGCGGCGGCGCGCGACGGAGCGGCGCACCGCCCATCGCGCCTGGGCCGGGACCCATCATCATATTCGGTGGCGGTCCACCGAATCCACCACCGCCGCCGCCGAATCCTCCACCCATGTGAACACCCATGCCGCCACCGCCAGGTCCTGCGTCGGGCGGGCGCGAGTTTCCGCAACCTCGCCGTTTGCACACGACGTTGTTGGCGTAGTTGTGGTAGCCGCACGGTTCACAAATCCAATCTCCAGGTCGTACCGGCTGAGGCACGTAATTCGGCGCGTGATTGTACCCACCCCCTTGCTGCATCGACGGCATTCTAGCGCTACTCGATGCGCCCGCACCGTCACCGAAACGACTCTGCTGCTGCGGCGGCGGCGGCACAGAGGACGTCGCCGGCGCCGAGTTCGCTCCGACGCGTTGCAAGTCACCCTTGCTCACGCCGATTTCATTCAAGAACGCCGTGTACTCTTGGTTCATCTCATTTGTCGCCGCCGCGCCCGCGTCAGCGGACTTACCTGCGAGCGGACAATCGCGCGTGGGATGACCGCCGTCGCCGCAAATCTTACACGTCACAAGCTCCACTGGAGCGCGATACGACGCGCTCTCCATGGCTTCGCGTTCGGGACAATTAGCCTGCACGTGCCCTTGCTGACCGCAAAATCGGCACGCGCCGAATGACTCGACAAAAGTACCGTTAATTGACGCCAATTCGCGCAACTGCATGCGCTTGTGTACGTTCTCTTCCTCGTCGATGGGGCGCAAAATGTGCCCAACCATCTCCGCCGCCGCGTCCACGCCCTCCCACGTCTCACCCAATATTACCACGTGTAAAGGTTCATCCTCCTTATAATCCGTCTTGTGATCGCGGTGTGCGCCAGGTTTAACGCTCCCCTTACCTCTGAGCATGATTCGCGTGTTCGTCTCGCGCTCCATGCGTTTTTGCGTGTTCCCCCGCGGTCCTAAAATCAACCCGATAAAATTATACCCCGGATATTCATCCTCCGGCACGTACAATTTCCGCTCCTTCTTCCTCGGTCGCCAATCCACAGGCGGTGTAAACTCCCCAGGCGCGCAATTTGCCATGAGCCACTCCACGAGCTCATCTCTCTCGCGATACAACTTATCCTTCACCCGCGCCTCGCGTGTATTCACCTTGACCCCAAACTTGTTATACTTTGGCGGCGGGCTCGGCGACCTATCGCTCTCCTCTCGCTCATCTCTAAAATCTCTCGTCGCCAATCGCTGATTCACATCTTGAAATTTCGCAAACCTCCGCATGACCTCCGGATCATCGCTCTTCGGCACCACCACGGGCGCCGCCAGCACGCCTTTCGCCGCCAAGTGCGCGTGAATCGCCGCCGCATCCGGAAGCACGATCTCCGTCGCCTCCGCGCTCGGCCCGGTACCAAACATCCCCGGTGGCGGTGCCACTGACGTCGTCGTCAACGCACCCGCATCATTCGCGTCATCCGTGGTGTCCCAGCGGCTTTTACGCGCGCGTTTCCGCCCGCGACCGTCGTCTTCATCGCCCGCCGACATGGCGATGGATTGCATGAATCAGTGTCGAATGCCTCTCACTCTACCCCGTCGTCCGCGCCGTTCTTCACGTGTGTTCTTCGCACGACACGCGCGCCTTTCGCGTACGATGCAACGCAGATGTGGACGCGCGATGCGCCGTCGCCCGCCGTCGTCGACGCGTCGACGAATGACGCCGCGACCACCGACACCAGAACAGCGCCTGGAGCGCGCACGCCCCACACGCCCAAACCCTAACTAGGGTTTACATTGGTGGCGTCACGCGTCCAAAATTCAAAAAAAAAAAAGGTCGCGACGACAGCTGACGCCCCGCGACACCACCGGCGCGATACGACGACGACGACGACGACGACACGCACAGGCGACATTACAAGGCACGGATGAATAGCCCGCAACGCGCGCTGAAGCGCCAGCGCGAACAGGAGGCGCGCACGGTGACGTCAGAGGCGTCTAAAGATGCCGCGCGCGTGGCCACGTTGAAGGCGTTAAAATTGAAAACAGTCGTGCGCGAGTCGCACGGGGCGAGCGCGACGACGCATTGCGAGTACGCACACGGTACGAGTAAGTGTTGGAATTTATTTGCCACGTGTGGAGGGGAGTTGGTGACGATTTATGATGATGAGCACTTTGGTGATCACGTGAGCGTGGTGGCGCAGTACGCGAACGCGAGCGACGAGAGACAACGCGGGGGACGAGTGACGAGCGTGGCGTGGGTGTCTTCTGGGTACGGTGATGCGAAAACGATGGCGGCGACGGGTCGTGGTGGTGATGGGAAAGAGAACGTCAATGGGACGTCGAATAAGAAGACAAAGGCACCGGCGAAGACCAAGACGGCCAAGGCGTCGGCGGCGCCCGAAACGGAGTCGCGACGCGAGACGCACGAGTTCGGCGACGCCGTGCTCGCGGTTGGGGACGAACATGGAGTGATTAGCGTGATTAGCGTCGCGGGTAATCGCGTTGTGGCGCGATTACACGCGCACGAGGGTGCGGTGATTGATTTATCGGGCGCGTGCGCCAAGGATGGATTTTTGGTGTCCTTGGGCGCGGATGGCGTCATGAAGACGTGGGACGTGTTCGGCGGCGAAGACGGCGAAGGCGAGTGCGTGGGCACGTATGCCGCTCGGGACGGTACGTGCGTCGCGTGCAAGGCTGACGGCTCGGGCGCCGTCACGGGACATAAGGGTGGTGTCGTGAAGGATTGGACGTTTGCCGCCGCCGCCGCGCCGACGACGTTAGCCTTCAAGGTGTCCTTTGGCCCGAAACACGACGTCGACTGCGTGCGCGTGGTGAACGACGTGGTGTTCGCCAAAACCACAAACATGTGCTTCGGAACGTTCGACTTGAAACGCAACGAAAGCTTGCACTCGTGGGAAGCGCCCAACAAGCACCACCGCGCCAAGGCGCGTCTCGATCCCACGCGCTTTGGCGTCACGAGCGACGGGTCGTTCCTCGCGTGCGGTGACGCCGTCAGCACCGGCATCGTCTACACCTACGACGCTCGCACGGGTGAACTCGTGAGCGAACTCGAACCTCTCCGCGTCACCGGTGTCGTTCGCGCCGCGCACGTCTCCGACCACTGTCGTCACGTCCTCGCCTCGTACGGCCCGGGCGTCGTCTGGCGGTACGAAATCATCCCCACCGTCGCCGACGACCGAGTAGACCATACCACCGTATAGATGGACATCGACCAACGGCGGTATGCCCTGTGTTTATGTGTGTGTTTATGTGTGTGTGTTATATATATACACCACGAGGAGTATATATGACGACCACTCCTCCTCCTCTATCCTCTATTCTCTATCCTCTATCCTCGCCTCGCCTCGCCGATGCGCGCACCCATCCATCCATCCATCCATCATCGCCTTTGCGCGCGGTCAATCAACATTCGGACGGTTGGCGTGTCCAACCGACCATTTATTTACATCGACCGTTCACACACACGCATACACATATATACATCGGCGCGAATACGTATGCGAATACGACCGCTGGTACGCGCGTTTGCGACGGACGCGCGACTGAAGGCTCGGTCGCGCCGCCACTGGTCAGGGCATCGCATCGATCGATCGATCGACACACCGACGCGCGACGACGACGACGGAGGGATGTATTCCACCATGGCTCCCGTGACGTGCCACCGCACGATGACGACGACGACGACGACGCCTTGGACGACGACGCGACGGGCGACGATCGCGCGCGCCGGCGGTGCGAGTCAAGGTAACGACGCGACGCGACGCGACGCGACACGCGGGTTTTTCAAAAGATGCTTTAGATCGATGATCTGTCGATCTGTGATGATGGATCATGATGGATGGTGATGGTGATGATGATCGTTGCGGCGAACGTGGAACGCGTGGGATGTCGTGTGTGTGTGTGTGTGAGGCGACGATGCCGTGGGCGCACGGCGCTGAGGTGGTGGTGACGTACGGTGCTTTGAAGATGACGCCGGCGGTCGGGAGGGACTTACTTTCTGGGACGCGCGCGAGAGAGAGAGAGAGACTGACGATGTGTACTACGTGCGTGTGGCGATTGGAATGGATGAATAGGGACGAACCCGAAGGTGAATGCGATTGGTGAGGTGGTGACGTCGAAGATGTCGTCGTCGAACGAGGTGGCGACCAACTTGAAGTATCACGCGGCGAAGAGCACGAGCGCGTTGCCGATCGCGTTTGGCGTGCCGGAAATGTATCAAGCGACGGCGCAGAGCGTGCGCGAAGGTTTGGTTGAGCGCTGGAACGATACGTATGCGCACTTTCATAAAGAGAATCCCAAGCAAGCGTATTACTTGTCCATGGAATACTTGCAAGGGCGCGCGTTGACAAACGCCATCGGTAACATGGGTCTCACCGGCGAGTACTCTGAGGCGCTTCGCTCGCTCGGATATACTTTGGAGGATGTGATGAGCGTCGAACGTAACGCTGGTCTTGGTAACGGTGGTTTGGGTCGATTGGCGTCGTGCTTCTTGGACTCGATCGCGACTTTGGATTTGCCGGCGTGGGGCTACGGCTTGCGTTACAAGTATGGTTTGTTCAAGCAAGGCGTCGACAAGTCCTCGGGTGAACAACTCGAGTGCGCCGACGACTGGCTCGAAGTTGGCAACCCGTGGGAAATTGCTCGCCCGCAAGTGAGCTACCCGATCTCATTCTACGGTAAGGTTGTCGATGGCAAGTGGAAGCCGGGTCAGCAAGTGCGCGCCGTGGCGTTTGACTCCCCGATTCCGGGTTACAAGACGCGCAACTGCATCTCTCTTCGTATGTGGGACGCGCAGCCATCCGCGGCGGAGTTTGACTTGGCGGCGTTCAACGCGAGCGACTACAAGACCTCCATGGGCCCGACGAACTTGGCTTCTATGTTGTGCGCCGTGCTCTACCCGGGTGACGGCACCCGCGAAGGTAAGGCGTTGCGTTTGAGCCAGCAATACATGTTGTGCTCCGCCTCTGTGCAAGATATTTTGGCGCGCTGGAAGGAGCGCGGTAACACCGACTGGAACACCCTCCACGAAAAGGTTGCCATCCAAATGAACGACACCCACCCGACGCTCGCTGCGCCGGAACTCATGCGTATCTTGATTGATGAAGAAGGCTTGAGCTGGGATGCCGCGTGGAAGATTACGACAAAGACTGTGGCGTACACCAACCACACCGTCATGCCCGAAGCGCTCGAAAAGTGGCCGCTCGACTTGGTTGAAGAGCTTCTCCCGCGCCACATGGAAATCATCAAGCGCATCGACGCTGAATTCATCGCGTCTGTCAAGGCTAAGTATGCGAGTATGCCTGCGGCTGAACTCAAGCGCTCGATTGACGCCATGGGCATCCTCGAAAACTACGTCACCCCCGAAGAGCTCGCTGCGCGCGAAGCCAAAAAGGTGGCCAAGGCTGCTGCTAAGGATGGCACCGTGTCCATCGATGAAGATGACGTCATGCCCGAAGCCAAGGTTCGCATGGCCAACTTGTGTTGCATTTCCGGTATGGCTATCAACGGTGTCGCGGCTATTCACTCCGAGATTGTGAAGGATGTCGTCTTCAACGACTTTTACAAGCTCTTCCCAGAAAAGTTCCAAAACAAGACTAACGGTGTCACCCCGCGCCGTTGGTTGGCGTTCTGCAACCCGGAACTCTCTGCGGTGATTACAAAGTGGGTCGGTAACGACTCTTGGATCACCGAGACTGACGAGCTTCGTAAGTTGGCTGACCACGCCACGAACCCGGAACTCCAAGCCGAATGGAACGCCGCCAAGCTGGCGCGCAAGCAAATTTGCAAGGATTACATCAAAAAGGTGACTGACATCGATGTCCCGATCAACTCCATGTTCGACATCCAAGTCAAGCGTATTCACGAATACAAGCGTCAATTCTTGAACATCTTAGGCATTATTTACCGTTACAAGCAAATGAAGGCGATGACCCCGGAGCAACGCGCCAAGTGCGTGCCCCGCGTATGCGTCTTTGGCGGTAAGGCGTACGCCACCTACATGCAAGCCAAGCGTATCGTGCGTCTCATCAACAACGTTGGTTCCGTCGTGAACAACGATCCGGAAATTGGTGACCTCCTCAAGGTGGTATTCGTCCCCGATTACAACGTTTCCTTGGCGGAGACGTTGATTCCGGCGTCTGAGCTCTCGCAGCACATCTCCACCGCGGGTACCGAAGCGTCTGGTACTTCCAACATGAAGTTCCAAATGAACGGTTGCTTGATCATCGGCACCCTCGATGGGGCTAACGTCGAAATTCGCGAGTGCGTGGGTGAAGAAAACTTCTTCTTGTTCGGTATCACCGACCCTGAAGTCGAACCGGCGCGCGCCGAACGCGCCGCCGGCAAGTTTGTCGCTGATAAGCGCTTCTTGGAAACTGTCGAATACGTCCGCTCTGGCGTGTTTGGTGATTCCTTCGAAGAGCTCTTGGGTTCTCTCGAAGGTAACGAAGGGTTTGGCCGCGGCGATTACTTCCTCGTCGGCAAGGATTTCGCCTCCTACCTCGAAGCGCAAGAACGCGTCGACGTCGCGTACGCCAACCAAGCCGGTTGGATCGAATCTTCCATCAAGTCCACCGCGTTCAGCGGCAAGTTTAACTCTGACCGTACCATCGACCAGTACGCGAAGGAGATTTGGGACATCAAGCCGTGCACCGTCCCGAACCGCCCGTAGGACGTTTCTCACGACAACGAACAAACAAACAACGAATCAACGAATGACGTTTGTCATCGATCGATGTCCCGCCGCGGCGCGCGCTTTGCAAAACACTGTAGCTGTTTAAAATCACATTTTTACCATCACACATATACAATCAATCATCGAGATATAACGATATCACGTTTTCCGCGCAATCATCCACGCACGCACGCGATCCATCGCCCACCCCAAGCGCGCGACGTCGACGACGTCGCGCACGTCGCGACATTGCGCGCGTCTGCGCGCCGCGCGCGCACAATTCGACACCGCAAACACGCCTCCACGCACACACGTGCGCGTCGACGCACACCACGCGTACAATCCTTGATCGTCGTCCTCACCGACGCACCGTCGGCACGTCCGCGCCCCAGAACCGACGACATTGTCTCCAACATCATCAGCATCATCTTTCATCAAAAACTGTCTCAACGCCAACACCACCACCAACGCCATGATGGGCATCATCCATAGCTCTCGCCCATCGCGCGCGCGCACGCACCGAGAACCGATCACCCACATTACCACCGTCGCCATCGCCGTCGCCGACGCCGTCGCCATCGCCGTCGCGCGTCGCTTAATGTGGGATTTTCGTTCAATCGACCAATTATGACCAGGCAGTCCCTGAGGGGCCGAAAGAAAGACCAAGCTGCGCGCCACGCCGCGACGTCACACCGCGACGGCGGCGCGAGACGCGCGACCCGGCGAGACGCGACGCGACGATAGATCTCTTCTCACGCGTGTTTCATCCATCGCACCCGCGCGATTGCCCGTCGAGAGACGACGGACGGAGCGATCAGTGATCGAGGGTTAACCGGCGGCGGTGTGCGACCGATCGCGCAATGTCGAGCGATGACGCGCGCGATGGGGACGATATGGATGTTGGCGTGAGCGAGGAGATTGCTGAGAAAGGTGCGTGTGTGTTCGTGCGCGTGCGTGTGCGGTGGAGAGAGCGGTAGGGAGAGAGAGAGGGGCGGACGATGGGGTGCGCGCGCGCGAATCGCGAATGCGAAACAGTCGAATGCGAAACAGTCGTCGGACGCACGCGACGAGGCTTGTTCACGCGTGATGTGCGATGCGCGAGAGACTGACGGGTGAATGTGTGTTGTATTCGTTGTATTGTCACGTACAGCGCGTAAATGGCAGGCGTTGAATGCGAAGAGATATGGGACGTCTAGGAAGTTTGGGTACGTGGAGCCCGCCAAGGAAGAGATGCCGCCCGAGCACGTGCGGAAGATCATTAAAGATCACGGGGATATGTCGTCTAGGAAGTTTAGACACGATAAGCGCGTGTATTTAGGGGCGTTGAAATTTGTTCCGCATGCTGTGTACAAGCTTTTAGAGAATATGCCCATGCCGTGGGAGCAAGTACGACACTGCGAAGTGATTTACCACATCACCGGGGCGATTACGTTTGTCAACGAAACGCCGCGCGTGATTGAACCGGTGTTTATCGCGCAATGGGGTACGATGTGGATCATGATGCGTCGGGAGAAACGTGATAGAAAGCATTTTAAGCGCATGCGATTTCCTCCGTTTGACGACGAAGAGCCGCCGTTGGATTACGCGGACAACTTGTTGGATGTAGACCCGCTCGAAGCGATTGCGCTCGAGTTGGATGAAGATGAAGATAGCGCCGTCGCAGAATGGTTTTACGATCACATGCCGCTCAAATGGACAAAATTTGTCAATGGCCCGAGTTATAAAAAGTGGCAGCTGCCGTTACCCGTGATGGCCAACTTGCACAGATTGTCTTCGCAGTTGTTGAGCGACTTGACGGATAAAAATTACTTTTACTTGTTTGACCACAAGTCATTCTTTACCGCCAAGGCGCTCGGGATGTGCATTCCGGGTGGACCAAAGTTTGAGCCGTTGTTCCGTGATATGGATCGCGCTGATGAGGATTGGAACGAATTCAACGACATTAACAAGCTCATCATTCGCAGCGCGTTACGCACCGAGTACAAGGTGGCGTTTCCGTACTTGTACAATAACCGCCCGCGAAAGGTTTCGCTCGCAGCATATCACACGCCGATGGTGATGTTCATCAAAACGGATGACCCGGATTTGCCCGCATATTACTACGATCCTCTGATTCATCCGATTGCGTTTTATAGATCCAACAAGGATGACAAGAAGACGGATGGCGACGACGAAGATGATGATTTCCAATTACCCGACGGTATCGAGCCGTTCTTAGAAGAGGCGCCGCTGTACACGGACAACACGATGGGTGGTATTGCGTTGCTTTACGCTCCTAGACCATTCAATCTTAGAAGTGGACAGACTCGCCGCGCGATGGATGTGCCGCTCGTAAATAGTTGGTTCCACGAGCACTGCCCGTCGGGTTACCCGGTGAAGGTGCGCGTGTCGTACCAAAAGTTGTTGAAGAACTTTGTGTTGAATCAGCTTCACAAGCGTCCACCAAAGCCGATGAAGCGTAGAAATTTGTTCACCGCGTTGAAGAAGACCAAGTTCTTCCAGTGCACCGAGCTCGACTGGGTCGAAGTCGGTTTGCAAGTGTGCAGACAAGGATACAACATGCTCAACTTGCTGATTCACCGGAAAAACTTGAATTACTTGCACTTGGATTACAACTTTAACTTGAAGCCTGTGAAGACGTTGACGACGAAAGAGCGTAAGAAAAGTCGTTTTGGTAATGCATTCCACCTCTGCCGTGAAGTGCTGCGTCTGACGAAACTCATCGTTGATTCCAACGTGCAGTTCCGCCTCGGAAACGTCGACGCGTTTCAACTCGCCGACGGTTTGCAGTACACGTTTTCGCATGTCGGTCAATTGACTGGCATGTATCGTTACAAGTACAAGTTGATGAGACAAATTCGCATGTGCAAGGATCTCAAGCACTTGATTTACTATCGGTTCAACTCGGGACCTGTAGGCAAGGGTCCGGGTGTCGGTTTCTGGGCGCCAATGTGGCGCGTGTGGTTATTCTTCTTGCGCGGCGTCGTGCCGTTGCTCGAACGTTGGTTGGGTAATCTTCTCGCGCGTCAGTTTGAAGGTCGTAACAACAAGGCTGTAGCAAAGACTGTGACAAAGCAGCGCATTGAGTCGCACTTTGACCTTGAATTACGCGCCGCTGTGATGCACGACATTCTCGATTCCATGCCGGAAGGCGTCAAGCAAAACAAGGCGCGCACGATTTTGGCGCACTTGAGTGAGGCATGGCGTTGTTTCAAGGCGAACATTCCTTGGAAAGTACCAGGAATGCCCGCACCAATTGAGAATATGATTTTGCGATACGTCAAGAGCAAGGCAGATTGGTGGACGAATGTTACGCACTACAATCGCGAACGTATTCGTCGAGGCGCTACGGTGGATAAAACCGTGTGCCGCAAGAATCTCGGGCGTTTGACGCGTTTGTACTTGAAGGCGGAGCAAGAACGCCAGCACAACTACCTCAAGGATGGGCCTTATGTCACGCCGGAGGAAGCGGTCGCCATCTACACCACGACGGTGCATTGGCTCGAGTCTCGTCGATTTTCGCCCATTCCATTCCCACCGTTGTCTTACAAGCACGATCGCAAGTTGCTCATTCTGGCTCTCGAGCGCTTGAAGGAGAACTACTCTGTATCTGCGCGTTTGAATCAAAACCAACGCGAGGAGTTGGGGCTCATCGAGCAAGCGTTTGACAATCCTCACGAGGCGTTGAGTCGCATCAAGAGACACCTTTTGACGCAGCGTGCGTTCAAGGAAGTGGGTTTGGAATTTATGGATTTATACTCGCACTTGATTCCCGTGTACGAAATCGAACCGCTGGAAAAGATTTCCGACGCCTACCTCGATCAGTACATTTGGTACGAGTCTGACAAGCGTCAACTCTTTCCGAACTGGATCAAGCCTTCGGACACCGAACCGCCACCGCTGCTCGTGTACAAGTGGTGCCAAGGCATTAACAACTTAACCGACGTTTGGGACACGAGTGAAGGTGAATGCGTCGTCATGCTGCAAACACGATTTGAAAAAATGTTTGAAAAGGTTGACTTGACGTTGCTCAACCGCCTGATGCGTTTGATCGTCGATCATAACATTGCAGATTACTGTACGGCGAAGAACAATGTGGTGATTTCTTACAAAGACATGAGTCACACGAACAGCTACGGCATGATTCGTGGGTTGCAATTTTCGTCATTTATGACGCAGTACTACGGTTTGGTTTTGGATTTACTTTTGCTAGGTTTGACGCGCGCTTCGGAAATCGCTGGTCCAGCTAATATGCCAAATGAGTTTATTTCTTACCGCGATGTGGCGACGGAGACGAAGCACCCGATCCGATTGTACTCTCGTTATATAGACAAGGTGCATGTGCTGTTTAGATTTACCGCCGACGAATCGCGCGACTTGATTCAACGATACTTGACCGAGCACCCAGATCCAAACAACGAAAACATGGTTGGATACAACAACAAAAAGTGTTGGCCGCGCGACGCACGCATGCGTTTGATGAAGCACGACGTCAACTTGGGTCGAGCCGTGTTCTGGGACATCAAAAATCGTCTGCCGCGTTCGTTGACAACGCTCGAATGGGACAACGGCTTCGTGAGCGTGTACTCTCGAGACAACCCCAACTTGTTGTTTTCTATGTCTGGTTTCGAAGTGCGCATTTTACCCAAGGTTCGCATGGCAACGGAGCACTTTACCAACAAGGATGGCGTCTGGAATTTGCACAACGAGCAAACCAAAGAGCGCACATCGCAGGCATTCTTGCGCGTCGACGACGAGGCGTTGAAGTCATTCGAAAATCGCATTCGCCAAGTGTTAATGTCTTCTGGTGCGACGACGTTTTCCAAAATTGTCAACAAGTGGAACACGGCGTTGATTGGATTGATGACGTACTACCGCGAAGCGACGATTCACACCGCTGAATTATTGGACTTGCTCGTCAAGTGCGAGAACAAGATTCAAACGCGCGTGAAGATTGGATTGAACTCTAAGATGCCCAGTCGATTCCCTCCCGCGGTGTTTTTCGCGCCAAAGGAAATCGGTGGTCTTGGTATGCTCTCCATGGGGCACATTTTGATTCCTCAGAGTGACTTGCGATACAGCGTGCAGACGGATTCCGGCATCACGCACTTCCGATCGGGTATGACGCACGAGGAGGATCAACTCATTCCAAACTTGTTCCGGTACATCCAACCTTGGGAAGCTGAATTTAACGATTCACAGCGCGTGTGGGCAGAGTACGCTTTGAAGCGGCAAGAGGCGCAGGCGCAAAACCGCCGCTTGACGTTGGAGGATTTGGAAGATTCGTGGGATCGCGGTATTCCTCGCATCAACACGTTGTTCCAGAAAGACCGACACACTTTGGC
>Ga0181563_10003021_pt1 | contig 16189 bp, 11 predicted proteins | sample 011ome_25_FD_133759 | JGI IMG/M metagenome (GOLD analysis project Ga0181563, IMG submission 133759) | Coastal salt marsh microbial communities from the Groves Creek Marsh, Skidaway Island, Georgia - 011512CT metaG (megahit assembly) | ecosystem: Environmental > Aquatic > Marine > Intertidal...
AGGGGGTGTCATGCAAAGATGGACCCGCCAGGTTACGCACTCGAGAATTTTGATGCGGCAGGTCGATGGAGAGAAAACTACGAGATAGTGGTCAAGGGGAGATCTAAATCGGGGGCAGTGATTGACCCGAGTGGAAAGTTTTTGGACGGAAGGGAATTCAGTAGTTTTCAGGAATTTCGAGACCAGTTGTGTGATAAACCGTTGCCAATCGCACAGAATTTTGCCGAAAAGCTAATTATCTATGCGACTGGAGCACCGCTTTCCTTTTCCGACCGACGAGAATTGAAAGCGGTTTTGGAGCTGGCCGAGGAAGATCACTTTGGAATCCGTTCGCTCCTGAAGCATGTGGTGACAAGTTCGCTGTTCTTAACGCAATAATTTTGGCGATAGTGATGAACTCCGATTCAATCAACAAACCTACTCAATCAAGCAATTCATCGGCGTCTCCGCTGAGCATCGGTAGGTACATCGGCGGTCGACGTTTGGATCGTCGAAACGTATTGCGTGGTAGCGGCGTTGCGATGAGTTTGCCTTGGTTAGCGGCAATGCAACCGGCGCTCGCAACTTCTGGTGCGAAGGCGCCTCAGCGTTTTGTCGCGTTTACACTCGGTTTGGGGCTGGTGTCATCCAACCTGGTGCCGAAAGAATCAGGTGCAGGATATTCCGCATCTCGGTATCTCGCCGGAATGGAAGATTTGAGAGATCGCTTTACGATCTTCTCGGGCGTGTCTCATCCAGGGGTCAAGGGAGGTCATCGTGCTGAAGCTAGTATTTTGACAGCTTCTCCGATGGGTTCGTCCGGCCGCGCGAAAAATACGATTTCTCTCGACCAGTACTTAGCCAAGTATCGAGGCAATGCGACGCGATTTCCATCGCTAGTGCTCAGCACTGGGGGATCGACGAGTCCTTGTTACACGGAAAACGGCGCGATGATTCCGCCGATGGATCGTGCATCTCGCTTGTTTAGTTTGCTTTTCGTGGATGATTCACCGGCATCGCGCAATCAGCAAGAGGAAAGAATCAAGCAGGGACGCAGCATCATGGATTTAGTTGGCTCCGAGGCTAAATCGTTACAGCAAACACTTGGCGCTGGTGACCGTGACCGCCTTGATTCCTTCTTTACGAGTGTCCGAGATCTAGAGAAGCGAATGGCGGAAACCGAAAAATGGTCAAAGCTTCCGAAACCTCATGTCGATCGCTCAGCCCCAGTCGATATCACGAATCCCAGCGATTTGATTGGGCGTCAAAAAACGATGTGCGAGTTGATGAAACTCGCTTTGCAAACCGATAGCACTCGCTACATCACGCTACACTTGCCTGGAGCTGGTGGGGTGATACCGATCGATGGTGTCGGCGAGGGGTATCACAATCTCAGTCATCACGGGATGGATGACAGCAAGCTGGAGCAGCTAGCACTTGTGGAGACCGCTTTGATTCAAGAGTGGGCCAACTTTTTACGTTCGTTACGCGATCATTCCGATGAGAGCGGCGATCTACTTGGCAGCACATCGGTTTTGTTGACCAGTAATCTTGGGAATGCGTCGAATCATGACAATCGAAACATGCCCGTCTTGTTTGCGGGTGGGCCGTTTGCTCATGGTAGTCATCTTGCCTTCGATCAACGCAATAATTATCCACTTCCAAACCTATTTGTTTCCGTGCTGCAAGCGAATGGTCTGGAAGTTGATCGCTTTGCGACCAGCACTGGGACGATGCAAGGTCTAGAGTTCCGCGCATAGTGCTTGAATGATTGAGATGCGAACATCCGGTCGTAGGCAATGCGATGCGATCGTCGGTTTTCTCGAATCGCAATCGAATCACTTGGATTGCAGGTGTTTTCGATGGTCGTCAGTAGATGGAGATTGGGATGTGTTGTGACCGCTGTGCCTTGATGGTCTCCGAACCTCGGTGGCTCACGGTGGATCTTCAAGTTCTGGAAATGCAATCGAATCAAGATCCTTTCGTTTGATAATGCTCTTAAGGCGCGCCTGGAAGTCACTTTTGAAGTTGGCGACCTGCTGTTCAGTGATGGCAAGAAGACTGGCAACCTCTTGATTTCCAAGACCTGCAACGTAGGTTAGTTCTATTGCCTTTAGTTTTGTCCACTGCTTGGTTGTTTTCCAGTGATCGACTTGCTCGCAGATTGCTTGGCGAATGACTTGTTCTTCAATCTTTTTTTGCTCTGCACTTCTCGCAATTGAGCTAGCGACTCGGCCCGTTCCGATCCAAGAATTTTCAGGTGTTTCATTGCCTGAAAGGTGTCGCAGTTGTAGCGATGGGCGTCTTCCTTCGCGGCGTAGGTGATCGGTAAGTTTGTAGGCACAAATGCTAAACAGATAGCTCTCAAGTGATCTCTGTTCGTCATAGTTGGGCAAACTGTTTAAAAAACCGATGAACGCATCTTGAACGATGTCTTCACTGCTTGAACGATCTTGAATGCGACTATTCACGTACGCAACGAGTCGCCCCTCGAACTGTTCAATGAGTCTCCTCCATGCTTGCGGATCTCCGGCCTTGACTCGGGCTATGAGTTCAGCGTCGTGCAAAGAAGAATCGTCTGGCGACATCATTCACGCATGGGTTAATGAGCAAAAATAACAAGCTTTATAGTAGGCAATGTCAATGAATTTTGGTGATCCGAATAATGATCAAAATTGTACGCTTGTTGTACCAGTGAAGGTGTTGGCTCCTCGCGGGGGCGGTGGTGCTGGCTGATTGAGGTTCAAGAAGATGCTGGGAAGGTGGCGGAATAGCAAACATGTGCGATCAGAGTCGATTAAGTATACTAGATCGTCCTCAGTGCCTAGACTTCAGATGATTGACTTCATTTTCTGGGCTTTGCTTTTTTCGTCGAATCCATGCCGTGCTCGCTAGGGTGAGTGGTTGGTTGGAGTCGTTTGTTCTATCGTTGATTTGGGTAGCCTATCTCTTCCATGACGGTAATCCTTGGTGTCTCTGCGTTTTATCATGATTCCGCTGCTGCGTTATTGGTTGACGGAGAGATCGTTGCTGCCGCTCAGGAAGAGCGATTTACGCGAAAGAAAAATGATGCAGCGTTTCCCTCGCACTCGATTCGGTATTGTCTCGAGCAGGCGGGTTTGACGGAGAAAGATATCGATCACGTCGGTTTTTATGAAAAGCCATTGTTAAAATTCGATCGGCTTCTCGAGACCTATCTTAGCTACTCTCCGTCTGGATTCCGGTCCTTTCGAAAAGCGATGCCCGAATGGGCGGGTCCAAAGTTGCAGCTTCGTCGCGAGATCCGAAAAGGACTGAATCATCAGTATCTCGGTCGAATCTGTTTTTGCGAGCATCATCAATCGCACGCTGCCAGCGCATTTTATGCTTCGCCGTTTCAGGAAGCAGCGATTCTAACACTCGATGGTGTCGGTGAGTGGGCAACCTCATCGATGGGTTTTGGTCGGGGTGGCCAGATTGAGTTAACTCACGAAATCCGCTTCCCCCACTCGCTCGGTCTGCTGTATTCCGCATTTACTTACTTTGCTGGTTTTCGAGTGAATTCGGATGAATACAAGTTGATGGGTCTCGCCCCTTATGGACAGCCGCGGTACGTCGATCTGATCTACGAAAAATTGGTAAGAGTTTTCGAAGATGGATCGTATCGCTTATGCCTTGATTACTTTGATTATCCTCAAGGCCTGAGAATGACTTCGCGTCAGTTTCATCGTTTATTCGGAGCTTCACCGCGCCAGGCAAGCGAACCGATCCGAGAGCTTGATATGGATCTCGCTGCTTCGATTCAGAAGGTCACTGAGGAAATTGTATTACGTGCTGCGAGTCATCTGTATCAATTGACCGGTAGTGAGAATCTTTGCCTAGCCGGTGGAGTTGCGTTGAACTGTGTCTCAAATGGTCGGTTGCTTCGCGAAGGGCCGTTCAAGCAGGTGTGGGTGCAACCAGCGTCAGGTGATGCTGGGGGAGCATTAGGAGTCGCGCAGTTCATGTGGCACCAATTGATGGAAAAGCCCAGGACGGTATCGTCTCCTGACGGGCAACACGGTAGCTTGCTCGGACCCGGTATTATCTCTGATTCGAACGATTCATCGAAATCGTTAGCCAATCTTCTGGATGATGTAGGTGCGAGTTACCAAGTTTTTTCTCAGGATTCCGATCTCACCAGCTATCTCGCAAGTCAGTTAGATGAGGGCAAGTTGATAGGGATTGCTCGGGGGAGAATGGAGTTTGGACCGAGAGCTTTGGGAAATCGCAGTATCGTTGCGGATCCTCGACGCGGTGATACTCAGCGAGAACTTAACCTCAAGACAAAATTTCGCGAATCCTTTCGACCATTCGCACCGATCGTCTTGCGGGATCGAGTGCAAGATTATTTTCAATGGGATCCCTCGCATGAGAGTCCCTACATGTTGATGGTCACTCAAGTCAATTCAGCGGTTCGAAAACAGATTGACCACGCCTTGCCCAAAGGTTTAGATCGGGTGAATGACATTCGAAGTGACTTACCCGCTGTCACGCATGTGGACTACTCAGCACGTTTGCAAACCGTCGATCAGATTCGCAATCCCTTTCTTTGGAGGCTACTGAATCAGTTTAACGAAAGAACTGGCTGTCCCGTGCTGGTTAATACAAGCTTCAATGTGAAGGATGAGCCAATTGTTTGCAGTTGGTCTGACTCACTTGCCTGCTTTTTGCAAACCAATTTAGATACCTTAGTGCTAGAAAATTTTGTGCTGGAAAAATCGCAGCAGCAAGAAGTTGATTCAACGAAACTTCAAGCGATAAGGGATCTGCCATTCTCCCAAGATCGTGCGAGGGAGTCTCAGCAAAATCTCCAATTTGTGATGTCGCTCACTTGTGCCTTGGGGTTAATGTCCGTCATCTTGTGGTATCGTTTTCAGTTGCCATGGTTGTCTGGTATCTTCTTGTTTGGCGCTGCTTCAGCCGCAACCGTTTCTTGTTTTGGAGCAGTAGCTCGGAAGTGGGTAGAACGGCAGTTCAAGCGCCTAACCTTACCGATCCGATGGTTCGTTACGCTTGTGTTGCTGGGCATACTCTATTATTTAGTCGTCACCCCCATTGGGGTTTTTTTACGCTTGCGTGGGCGAGATCTTCGTAAGGATTCATCTGGCTCAAGGAGTCAATGGATTCGAACGCCTGATCGCGATGTTGAAAGTTATTTTCGAACCTATTAGGCAAAGAAGATCGTCATGGAGACAAGGGAATCTTTGGATCAAGAAAATTGCGATGGTGAAGCTCAGTTGGTCGAGGATCAATCGGCTGTGTCCGCACGGTCATTTGATGATCTATCCTCAGGGCAAGACCCGGGTATCATTTCTGAGTTCATTCAATTTCTTCGCTACAACAAAAAATGGTGGTTGACTCCGATTTTGATAGTCACCCTTTTATTGATTGGAGCGGCGATTTTGTTGCCTTCTCCTGTAGCACCGTTTATCTACACACTTTTCTAGAAGAGAGAATCTGGCATAGCGGCTGATTCGATAGGAATTCTCTTGTCTATTCGAGCCTCCTGCCAGTGGTTGCCAAAGATGGCGGGTAAAGGGAATGAAGCGGGTCGAGGGTCTGTCTTCTTGGTTTTTTCAATCCTTATTATGCACCTATACCGGACACACTGATCGAGATGAATGAACCAGAGTCGATCAATGCAAGTCATCGCGATTACGATCGGAGAAATCCTGAGGTCGCTTTGTTCTCTCATTGTCGTGAATGGACCGATATCTTTCCGTGGTTGCGATTGGGACGACTCATGCGCCTTGTGGGGTCACCGAGTTTGATCCTTATGGTCTCTCTCACCTTGCTTGTCTGGCATCAGGGTGCAGCATGGATATTGCAGGATGGATTTCGGCACCGGATTCATGTGGATCATTTAGATCAAAGTGTTTCATCGAATGTTCGCGTGATCACACAGCTTTTCAAGTTTGCTTATCAAACGAATCCTAGCTCGATGCTGTTGTTTGGTGACCGTTTGTTTTCATTTCAGTGGATCGCGGCAGCTGTTTGGACGGTCGTCGTCTGGTTATTGCCGGCTTTAGTCATGATTCGTCAAGGCATTTCGGTGACTGCTGGTCGTGGACTCGAGTCACTATCGGTCTCCTGTCGATTGTCCTATGGTCGTAGTTTGCCAGCGATTTTTTCTGTGCTTATCACGATCGCGGGTCCACTAACGATCAGTCTGGTGATTTGGATGGTTAGTTTGATACAGGCCCAGATGCCACTGAATTCGTTCATTACCTGGCCCTTTGCCTTGTTGGTGGTGCTGTTGTCGCTCATGGGTGGGACGCTAGTTTTTTCGTCCTATTTTGCATTACCTCTCTCGTTTGCCGCGATTGTGGCCGAGTCGCACCCCGACTCCTTTGACGCGGTAAGTCGGGGTTATGAGTCTTGCTTGAGGCGACCCCTCAATTTGTTGGGGTACCTTGTGGTCACCCTGTTTTTATTGACGACAGTCTTCTTGATTGCTTGTGGGATTGGATGGTGCGCGGAGCAGTTGATTGGCGTGGCTTATGGAAATAGTCGACAAAGTGGCCAACTGTTTCTTCAGCAGGCATCTATTTGCCTAAGTCTTTTGCCTTCTGCGTTTGTTGCAATCATAGGCTGGGGGGCAGTGGGCGCTCTTTATCTGCTGCTGAGAAAAGACGCGTGCGAACAAGAGATCGAAGATATCTGGGTTCCAGCAATCGCCAAGGCGGTCGCTATTCCAGAATTAAAGTGGAGCGACGAGTGAATGACGCCTTCCCGATGTCCGATGGCGTCCATTGAACTCAGTATCTCGCTTGGGTTAGCAAGTAATTTTGGCAGACGATGATGTCAGTGGGGTGATTGATGACACAAAGAGATAATCCGATTCCTTCGACCGAGTTGGATCATGCTAATTTGGTTACCGTGGCTCGTCGACAATGCGAAGCTTCCGCATCGGTATTGGTTTCCGTTCTGCAGGATGAAGGTATACGTGCAATTGCGACAGGAGGTTACACAGCAGGCTTTCGCGCCGAAGCCCCGGGTGTCGTTCGCGTGCTAACCTTTGAGGCCGATGCCGACCGAGCGCGAGAGATTATTCATGAGATCGAAGCAGAGATTCGTGAGTCACAGCAGCGGGGCAAAGAAGGCTTTCAGTGGCTAGATGGCGAAAGCATCTAGCGGTATTTTCTTGGTTGTAGACCGCGAGACACAGTGCCAGCCAAGTGGTCGATGACAGCCTAGCTCTTTGTCCAATATCGATAGGCTCGTATCGTCTGCTTGGCAGCCTCTTCGGGAGTCGGGTATGGGAATGCCTCGGCGCAAAGGTAGCCTTGGTAATCGATATCACGAAGTGCATCGATAATCGGGCCGAATTGCATGTGGCCAAGTCCGACAGGACGGCGATTGCTGTCGACGAAATGGATATGCCCTACCCATCGTCCGCCATGACGTAATGCAGCAGCAACATCGGACTCCTCGATGTGCATATGAAATAAATCACAAAGAAGGCGAACGTTCTTGGTCTCGAGATGGCTGACAAGTTCCACGCCATCTTCTACCGTGCAGCATTGCTTGGTTTCGTAACGATTCAGGGGTTCGTAAATCAGAGGAACACCATATTTAGATGCTTGTGATCCACCGTCTTCGAGTGCTTCGGCTAGATATTTTCTCGCCTCCAAAGCATCTCCGGTATGTCCGCTGGGTCCCTGCATCGATCCAATGATGGCTGAAGCCCCAAATGGACCCGCCAGGTCAATGATGCTTCGCACAAAGGCCTGAGCCTGTTTGCGCGATGCCTCGTCAGGGTCGGCAAGTTGCAACCGATGCTTCACCCACCCCGCACCGGTTCCCAGTGCGGCAAGCTTGATCCCGCAGGCGTCAAGGAGTCGACCGAGTTGGTCTTGGTCAATTGCTTCGGGGCCCGGTGCGAAAATTTCAACGGCGTCGTAACCAAGTTCTGCCGCAAAATGGATGGACTTTTCAAGGGTATCCCACAAAACAAAAGGTCCGCCACGTGCTTCTTCGACAAGACTGATGGTGATGCAAGATTTCATATTCGGTTTTCGTTATGCCGCGGGGGTGGAGGAAACAAATGCAAGAACCGCTTAGGTGCTTAGCCGTCGTTGTTTTCTGGGCGGCCTTCTACGTAAACCCAGTTATGAATGGGTTGAAGTATCTCTTTGACTTCATGCACTAATTGTTGGTCGAGTGGTTCCTCGATCCAATCGCACCACTGATTAACACGATCTGGGTTCGCAGATCCAGTCACGCAACTCGTAAAGTCAGGGTTAGCGACTGAGTACTGGAGCGCAAGTTTCGCGATGTCGCTGCCTCGGTCTTGGGCGTGCGCTGCTGCCTTAGCTGCAATGGTTCGAACTTCTTCAGTTGCTTTGTGCCAGGCCGGTAACGGAAAATTTGTCAGCAAACGAGCTGAAAAAGGCGCCGCATTGATTAATCCAACATTTTTCTCGCGACATGGATCAACGAGTGATAGGGCCATGTCGTTCTGGAGCGTGTAGTGGTTGTAGGTGAGGACAACATCCAAGTCACTTCGTTCCAGCATTTCGGTGAAAATTTTCATTGGATATCCACTCACTCCAATGAACCTTACTTTGCCCTTGTCTACTTGCTCTCGAAGCGCGGGGATGGTTTCGTTGACGACTTGGTCGAGGTCAACAAACTCGATGTCGTGGCAGAACATGATGTCAATGTGATCGATCTGCATCCGTTCGAGAGAAATGTCGACGCTCTCGGCCACGCGTCTCGCACTAAAGTCAAAATGTTGAGGGGCGTACCGGCCGAGCTTTGAGCTGAGAATGTAAGAATCTCGAGGGATTTGTGGCAAAACTCGGCCGAGCACAACCTCGCTCATTCCTCTACCGTAGTAAGCCGCGGTGTCGATGTAATTCATGCCGCGTTCGAGAGCGACGTTGACGCATCGAATCGCTTCATTGACATCGATCGGACGGAATTCAGCACCGATTGAAGATGCGCCAAAACCGAGAACAGGTAGTTCGAGTCCAGTTCCATGAAGTGATCGTTTTTCCATTCGATTTGCTTTTTTGTAGTAAGCAGGCAGGTGGTAAATAGGCCGGGGGAAGACCAAGCCTTCGTGATTGAAATAGATTGTCGTTCGGGTCGGTGACCAAATGCCGAGTGCGTTCCTTCGTTGAGGGTGTTGTGCAAGCTTTCGGCTGGGTAATACGTTCTCTTTACAAGCTTAGCAGAACCTTCTTTGTTGATGTAGTTGCCCAGTGCACCCCTCCCAGTGGGCTCCGCTCAGTGCACCCTCAGTGGTTGCTGCGTTCCCGGGTACTACCAGTGTTGGTACTACCAGTGTTGTTACTCGCAGGCTTATAGCGGCTCGTGTTGTTGCGTAGCGGGTTTCGGTATCTTGGGCATGGTGAGTGTTTCGCAGACATTCATGCTTCCGAATCCCTTTCTACTTTGGTTTCGATTGTCTTTCTCGGTTGATTGGCGAGCGTGCCGATGATGAGCTTGGCACTGAGGCATCATCTTTATTGGGATATCTACGTGGGTTCATTGGGGTATCTACGCGGGCTTTCTTCAAACACTTCTGCACTTGCTCCATTGATTCGGCCTCCAAAAAAAGTTTCACATCGAGACCCAAAGTCGCCTTTTTGGATAGTCTCGTGATACAATCTCGCCTCTTGATGTGAATCTTATCGGCAACCGATATCGATTTGCACGCTACCTTTCTCAACGGAGAATTCGAAGGATGACGGCTACTCGCTTTGTATCGTTTCAATCTCGGTATTTAGGTTGTCTGGCGCTGATACTCGCGGGGTCTGTGCAACAGTTGGCTGCGCAGGCGGATCTTCCTTCTACTGCGGCCGGTAGCGATTTCAGTCGAAAGTTGCTCGGTCAAGCTGGTTTCCGTGGAGGTTTCGTCGTTCACTTGGGGGCAAAGGATGCGGCTAAGACATTAGGCTTGCGAAATGATTTTGCGACGCAGGTACATGCGCTCGTTCGCGACCCTAGTGCGATTGACGATTTTCGACAGATGATCGATCAAAGTGGTGCTTATGGTGATGTTTCCGTTGATCGGATGACCGGCGATCAATTGCCTTACGTGGACAACTTAGTGAATCTGCTGATCGGAGAGGATCTAGGTGAAGTCCCACTCGAAGAAGTACTCCGTGTTTTGGTGCCGAACGGAGTTGCGATGGTCAAGCGTGGTGACGAGTGGGAGAAAATGGTCAAGCCGCGTCCTGATGAGATTGATGAGTGGTCGCATTATCTCCATGACGCCACGGGTAATTCCGTCGCGCACGATGATGTGGTTGGTCCACCTCGACACTTGCAGTGGGTTGGTAGCCCAAGATGGTCGCGTCATCACGACCGAATGGCGAGCATGAGTGCTTTGGTGTCGACGGCAGGACGAATGTTTTACGTCATGGATGAAGGAAGCCGGGTATCGATTCAATTACCACCGAAATGGAAATTAATCGCTCGAGATGCTTTCAACGGAATGGTGCTTTGGAAGAGAGATATCCCGGACTGGCAAAGTCATCTTTGGCCATTGAAGAGTGGTCCGACTCAGCTTTCTCGACGTTTGGTTTCAACCGATGAAGAGGTTTTCATAACGCTGGGTTACAACGCGCCCCTGACAGCGCTAGATGCCGTCACCGGCGAGACATTGCGAACTTATGAAGGTAGCGATGCGACTGAGGAAGTGATTCATACCGGCGATAAACTTTTTTTGGTGGTGCGAAAAGGCACCGCCGAATTACAGGACTACGCACCACTTAACGGAACGGTCGGCGATCAAGCCGACGTACGTGATCGGTTCTTTTGGAATGAAGAGCCAAGAGTGGTGATGGCGTTTGACGCGAATACCGCCAAGTTACTTTGGTCACGAAAGACACGTGTGTCGCCACTCACGCTGTGTGCCGATCAGAATCGCGTTTACCTTCATGACGGTGATCAACTTGTAAGTCTTGATCAGGAAACGGGTGAACTGGCATGGCAGTCGGATCCCGTTACTCGAAGGGAGTCCTTCACGTTTAACTTTGGTCCGCGTTTGGTCATCCATGAGGATGTGGTGTTGTACTCGGGTGGCGACGGCAAAATGAAGAGTTTGGATTCCAAAAGCGGGAAAGTACTTTGGGAATCTAGTTTTCCTAATAGCGGCTATCAATCACCACAGGATTTGATGGTGATGAACGACCTCGTATGGGTTGCGCCGCTCACGTCCGGTAAAGATTCTGGGGTTTACACGGGTCGTGACCCGCGGACGGGTGAAGTCAAAAAAGAATTCGCCCCTGACGTGGATACCTATTGGTTTCATCATCGATGTTATATCGCCAAGGCGACCGATAATTTCTTGATGCCAAGCCGGACGGGAATTGAGTTTGTTGATCCGGATCAAGAGCATTGGGACATTCACCATTGGGTTCGCGGCGGATGTCTTTATGGTGTGATGCCTTGTAACGGTCTCACCTACGCTCCACCTCATAACTGCGCCTGTTACCCAGAGGCGAAGTTATTTGGTTTTAATGCGCTCGCACCCGCCTCCGTTTCTCGGCCCGTGCCGACTGTCGTGCCAGAGGCTGGTCGACTTGAGAAAGGCCCGATGTACCAGAAGCCACTTTCGGCTGAGCGACAGGATCAGTATGGAAATGACTGGCCTACTTACCGACATGATGCAGCGAGAAGTGGTGCGACCGGCAAACCCGTCGGTGCGATGCTCGGTGAAAAGTGGAATGCTAAGCTCGGTGGACGCCTAACCCCGCCAGTTGTTTCGGATGGTCTCGTGTATGTCGCTCAAACCGATCAACACCGGATTGTTGCCGTTGGGCAGAAGGATGGACGCGTGGCATGGACCTATACCATCGGTGCGAGAATTGATTCGCCGCCCACGATTCGATACGGCAGAGTTGTATTTGGTGGGGCAGATGGATGGGTTTATTGCCTTACCACCGCCGGAGAGTTGGTGTGGAGATACCGAGCTGCGCCGATCGATCGTCGAGCGATGGCGTTCGAGCAGTTGGAATCTTTATGGCCCGTTCACGGAAGCGTGCTAATTCATGAGGGGATCGTTTACTGTGTGGCGGGGCGGTCTATCTTCCTTGATGGCGGACTGCGGATGCTGGCTCTTGATCTAGAGACCGGCGAGAAGCGTTTCGAAACGTTAATGGACGAAACGAATCCGGAGACGGGGAATAACATCCAAGAGAAATTGCAAGTGCTTCAGATGCCCGTGGGCTTACCGGATATCCTGTCGACTGATGGTCGGCATATTTACATGAAGTCACAGAAGTTTGACTTTGATGGTAATCGAATCGACATCGGGCCAAACTCAGGTGATTTCGCGACTCAAGCGTCTAAACAGCGGGGCGAAGATGCGCACCTATTTGCACCCATGGGATTCTTGGATGAAAGTTGGTTTCATCGTTCGTACTGGGTGATGGGTCAAAGCTTTGCCGGGGGTCACGGTGGTTACTATCAAGCTGGTAGGTTTGCCCCATCTGGTCGCTTGCTGGTTCATGGCAACGGCTATGTGTTTGGGTATGGTCGAAAACCGGAGTATCTGAGGTGGACGACGACACTTGAGCATCAGTTGTTCGCCGCGGAGCCGAATCCGCCCGAGATACCAGAGAATTTTGGTAAACGAAATGCAGCTGGGCCAGCTGGTTCGTTCGCATCGTTCGGGAAGCCTTCTACGTTGAATCCGGCTGAAAAAGCGTTCACCGTTGAGGCATGGGTGACCACGACTCGACCGCAAGGGGTCATTGTTGCTCGAGGGGGACCTGCCGATGGCTTTGCACTTTCACTGCAGGGAGGCCGCCCACGTTTCGATATCCGATCGGGTTCGAAGTTAGGTTCGCTCGTGGCAGGTAAGTCAATCGTAGGGGGGTGGCATCATGTGGTCGGTGTGCTCTCTGAAGAATCGCAGATGATGTTATATGTTGATGGTGAGCTTGTTGCAGAAGGAAAATCACCGGGGCGAATCACACAAGATCCCGTGCAGGGTCTAGAGGTTGGTACCGATGCGGGCTCGTTTGTTGGTGAGTACAACGCACCGCAATTTGTTGGCATCGTCGACGAGGTGCGTCTCTATTTCCACGGGGCCACATCTGAACAGGTTAAGCTGCGTTATTCAGATGGTTCAGAGATCGCCGGAGATGCGGTTTTGGCGGTTAGTTTCGATGATGGAACGGCTCGAGATCATTCAACATTTCGTCATAACGGAACCGTCGAGAATGCAAAACTAGTTGACGGTAAATATGGAAAAGCGTTGCAGTTCATTGCAGGTAAAGGTGGTAAAAAACCGGCAGCCCAAACGTCCAATAGTTTAGTCGATCCCAAATGGACGGAAGATGTTTCGATTTATGTCCGCGGGATGGTTCTTGCCGGCAATCATTTGTTCATCGTGGGGCCACCGGACATCATTAACGAAGAAGAGACGTTCAAGCAATTGAGCGAGAGTGATCCTCGGGTTCAAGATTTACTTGCTAAACAAGATGTTGCTTTGCTTGGCGAGCAAGGTTCACGTTTGCTATCGGTGAATATTGATACCGGCGAAGTCGAGAACGAAGTTGCCTTGCAAGATCTTCCCACATGGGATGGCCTAGCAGGGGCCGGCGGTCACCTTTTTCTCTCCACACTTGACGGGTCGGTTGTGTGTTTTGGTACCGACGTACCGTGATGAATCGGCTGTCCAGAATTGAACGGTGCAGGGATTGATCGACGCAAGACAGTTGTTGGTTCAGGTGCTGTGACCCGGTGACATGCGCGCCACCCAGTGAGGTAAAAAGAAATGGCGAATCGTTGGCTTGCGTTGGTGTGTTTTACCACCGTTGGTTCGGCTCTGTTGGCTTGCAATATTCCAGTGTTTCGGTACGCACTTGAACGCTGGAATCCGGATGCTTGTGAAATGATTCTGTTTCACTCCGGGCCGCTCCAGACGGACGAAGAAATTCAATTGCGGAAGTTATTACCGAGTCGAATTCAAGGGTTGTCGCATTCCGAAACGGTCGTTGCTTCGCAATCGTTGGGTGCTCTTTCCTTTGTTGATCTGCAAACTGCCAACGATGATCAGAAAAAACTCTGGAATGGATTGTCAAAGACCTCAAGTTCTGATCTGCCCTACCTGCTGGTGAGAGGTAGCGTTGGATCGACCAATCAGTTTCCACTATGGAAAGGACCCTTGAGCGAGCTTGAACAAGCGAGTCTCTTTCGATCACCGGCTAGGGTTGAGATGTCACGAAGGTTACTTGCTGGCGACGCTGTCGTTTGGCTGCTGGTGACAGGACTTGATCAAGAAAAAAATGAAGCAATTCGTCAGCGATTGGATTTCGAACTTCCGCGACTCGAAAAACAAATTCAGTTACCCGAAGGTATTGGCCTACCGGGTTCAGAACTTTTCTCTGAGGTCCCATTACTGGTTCAGTACAGTTATCTGGAGATCGATCGCAATGATGGAAAAGAGTCGTTTTTGATTGATTTGTTCTCGTCGATTCGGCCACTTGAAGTGTCCAAAGGTGAGCCGCTCGTGATCCCGGTCTTTGGTCGTGGGCGTGCTCTCGAGGTGATTCCTGGGAGTGAATTGAATCCCCATTTGATGACCGATTTGACATTGTTTCTCAGCGGCGCATGTTCGTGTCAGGTGAAGGAGCAGAATCCAGGTTTTGATTTATTGATTGATTGCGATTGGAAAGACGAATTGTTCCCCGAGGGAGATGAGCCGCCTCCTGCTCGTTCGATTGGTCAGGGAGCCGGGAGAGGCCAATCGGCTGCACCCCAGCTTCTCGACATTCCACGAGGTCGATGAGTCAGGTTAGACTGGATCGTGAGTGGCTTTGACAGCAGATTGTTTTGTCATGTGTTGGCCAGTCTCGTTGATGATCGCACGACTGAAATATCCAAAAATCCAAGGTACATCGAAGATGTGGCGAATCGCGAACGTCTTAATCGGTTCGATTCTTCTGTTGGCGTTGCTCGTGATACTGTTGGGGCGTTCCACTGATCCGGTTAGGCAATCAGGTGATTTGCAGAGTGATCAGCTAGCGGCTTCAAAATCTCCCCTGATGATCTTTTGCGCCGCGAGTAATCGAGCGGTAATGGAAAAGGTGGTTTCAGACTATGCTGCCGAATACGGAAGGCAGGTTGATGTGCAATACGGCCCATCGCAAACGCTTCTGTCGCAGATGGAGTTGAGTGATGTGGGGGACCTTTACTTGCCCGCGGATGATAGCTTCCTGCTGATGGCACGTGAAAAAGAATTGGTGGCTGAGATTTTGCCGATTGCCAAAATGCAGGGAGTGATTGCCGTCAAGAAAGGGAATCCAAAGGCGATTCTTGACTTTGAAGATTTACTGCGAGATGAAATTCGTTTGGTCCAGGCCGATCCTGATGCCGCTGCGATCGGAAAAGTTGTAAGAAAAGTACTGCAGCAGTCTGGTACGTGGGAATCGCTAAAGTCTGCAACCACCGTCTTTCGTACAACAGTAAATGAGGCGGCCAACGACGTGGTCGTGGGTGGTGCGGATGCGGCGATTGTTTACGACGCGGTTCTGCATACCTACCCCGATCTCGAGTTCGTTGAAATTGATGAGCTCATACCCACTTTGTCGCAAATTTCAGTTGGTGTGATTCGGTCCACCAAGCAACCTGCAGATGCATTACACTTTGCGCGTTTCTTGTCTGCTGCAGACCGTGGACTAAAGCGTTACGCCGAATACGGTTTCCGAGTTGCGGGAGGGGATCAATGGAGTGACGTTCCGCAGTTGCGATTATTTGCCGGTTCCATGTTACGGCCCGCTATCGAAGACACGATTGCAGCGTTCGAAAAGCGTGAGGGGGTTGTGATCGACACGGTATACAATGGTTGTGGGATTTTGGTTGCGCAAATGAAGTCCGGTCAGGTGCCCGATGCTTACTTTGCATGTGATAAAGAGTTTATGGAGCAGGTTCCGGAGCTTTTTCCGACGCCAATTGATGTTTCGCAAAATGAGTTGGTGATAGCCGTTCAGAAAGGTAATCCTCATCAGATCGCCACGCTCAGCGATTTAACGAAGAAGGGTTTGAGGGTTGGTGTCGGACATGAAAAACAATGTGCGATGGGCTGGCTGACTCAGAATACTTTTCGCGAAGGCGGCATTCAGCAAGAAGTCATGGAGAACGTCACCGTGCAGAGCCCCACCGGTGATATGTTGGTCAATCAAATGCGTTCAGGTGCCTTGGATGCTGCTGTGGTCTATTTAAGTAA
>Ga0181563_10003029_pt1 | contig 16169 bp, 16 predicted proteins | sample 011ome_25_FD_133759 | JGI IMG/M metagenome (GOLD analysis project Ga0181563, IMG submission 133759) | Coastal salt marsh microbial communities from the Groves Creek Marsh, Skidaway Island, Georgia - 011512CT metaG (megahit assembly) | ecosystem: Environmental > Aquatic > Marine > Intertidal...
ACCCACATTGACAAAATCAGAATAAACATAACCACTACAATCTCTTACCATCATCAAGTAACGGCATTGTGGTGCTGTGGTTGTCGCCTCTTTTTTGGGTTCCTTGATCAGCTCTCCAATTTGGGCTTGCGCTCCGATGCCGATGATAATACAACCTATAAATCCAATCCAATTCTTCATATAAACTTCTTTATTAACAAGATGCTTCTGACTTTTAAAAATGCAATTATTATGCCGATTACAGCATGAGCTAAATTAAAAAATAAAGCTGAATCAGGCGCTCAAAAAATGATTTTCCAAATGGAGCCGCATGCGCTCAGGAATACCTACTGGCTTTTGTTGGTGATAATCAAAGGATACCACAACAGATTCTCCATACGCTTTTAAAATACGATCCTGATTGTATACATGATAAGTCAAAGTGAAACTTTTGTTACCGATATGGTTACAACTTACTTCCACTGTGATATCATCCTCAAGAATAGTAGGGATATGATATTCGATTGTATTCTTTTTGATGATCAAGCCTTCTTTTTTCCAATCCCAATCACGGCCAAATTTGGATATAAAGAAATGAATTCGGGCCGATTCGAAGTAATGAAGGTAAGCGGCATTATGGACATGTCCTCCCATATCACAGTCGCTGAATCGAATTTGGATAGGTGCTGCAATCATCTAATGGTCTAGTTTTTCGTACTCTGAATTATTAGAACGAAATTCCGGCACGATTGTCTTCATTTTCTGAACAATGCTATCATTGTTTTGCTCTTCGAATAAGTTCGTCAAGGCATTAATTTCTGTGGAGATCTCTTCGAAGTCATATTTCCGAACCTTAGCAATTAAGATCTGAGGATGATGAGTCTCCGTTGTATTTTCCTCATTAGTGAGAAGTTCTTCGTATAGTTTTTCACCAGGTCTCAATCCTGTGATTTTTATTTCAATGTCTTTTCCAACTTCTAGTCCGCTCAACTTGATCATGTTCTGAGCAAGGTCGATGATTCGAACCGACTCACCCATATCGAAAACGAAAATCTCTCCGCCTTCTCCCATGGACTCTGCTTCCAAAACCAATTGACAAGCTTCTGGAATAGTCATGAAAAAGCGGGTAATGCGCTCATCAGTTACGGTAACAGGTCCACCTTTTTCAATTTGTTTTTTAAACAGTGGAATGACTGATCCGTTTGATCCTAATACATTACCAAAACGTGTTGTTATAAACTTAGTTTTGTTCAGTTGATTAGCTGATTGGGCATAGATCTCTGCAATACGTTTTGAGCAGCCCATTACATTGGTCGGATTCACGGCTTTATCCGTTGAAATGAGTACGAACTTCTCAACATTGTATTTTAAAGAGAGATCTACCAAATTTTTACTTCCGAGGACATTTGTAATCAAGGCTTCCGAAGGATTGTTTTCCATCAGCGGAACGTGCTTATAGGCAGCCGCGTGAAAAATAAGATCCGGTTTAAAGGTTTTAAAAAGATTCTCTAATCGTTCACGATTACGGATATCTCCGATTACCGTTTCCGTCATTTGCAAAACCTTTTTCTCTTTTAATTCAACCTCTAAATTATAGATCGGCGACTCTGCTTGATCAAGAATAATAACCTTGTCAGGATTGTATTGACAGAGTTGGCGAACGATTTCACTTCCAATACTGCCGGCAGCACCAGTGACCAAAATAGTCTTTTGATTAAATTGCTCGCTTAAACGTTCGGGATCGAGTTTAATAGAAGCCCTTCCAAGCAGATCTTCTATATTGATTTTTTTAATTTGTTTCGTTGTAAATTCTCCATTTATCCATCGAGCAGGAGAGGGGACATTCAAAATTTCAACGTTATGCGCTAAGCAGATATCAATGAGCTTACGCTTATTGGCTTTGTCTGGATTTTTTATAGCAACAATTAATTTTTTGACGCGTTTCTTTTTAATCAATTTTTCCAATTCACCGGAGTGATAGATCTTCACACCTTCCATTGTTTTTCCAGCTTTCTTTGGATTGTCGTCCACGTAACAAACAACTTGACCATCGACCCGGGCTTCTTTCTCCATGGTGTGTTTGGTGATCAAACCATATATTCCAGCGCCATAAATAATTGTTGGAACTAATTCTTTCTCTTGTTTGATCTGCTCCATAAAAACGAGCTTTATACCAAAACGATAAAATAATAAGAAGAAGATGCAGACGAAAAACTCTGCCATAATGATTGAACTCGGAAACAAAAAATGACTATCCCAATAGGAATATTTTATCCCCGAGAAAACGACTATGATAAAAGACCCGAGTGTAACAGAGAGTGTTATTTTTTTAATATCCTCTGTAGACGTATGTCGGACAATGCCGCGATAGACTTTAAACAATAGAAATGAACCACCACGGATGGCTAAATAGATGGGTAAACCGATCTTGAAGATATGTAATTCCTCCTCTAAAGGCAGATCTGTCGAATCAAATCGAATGAGATAAGCCGTCAACAATGCGATGACGCTAATGACAATGTCGAAAGCGAAGATGATCCACCTCGGGGTATTTTGTCTTGGTAGGAGTATCAAAAGCGTATTAATTAACTCGATTTATATTGTTTAATACGCAAAGAAACAAAAAAGGATAGGGTATCAATCTACTTTCTCCATTTTTAATCGCTTTCTTTTGTTGTTTAGTTGAATTTCAATGATGTATATTCCGGCTGGAAAAAGTGATATATTGATATCGATGATGCGCCGCTCACCCGCTCGAATTATTCCCTTCTCTAATTCCTGAATGATTTGTCCTGATAAACCAAACACGCGAATCGAGAAGGCACCTTGAATTTCACTATCTAAGGCAATTTTAAATGGTCCATTCGAAGGGTTTGGGAACAGTTCAACGATAAATTCTTCTCCTAGCGTGCTGTTCTGAACAGTCGCTTAATCAGGGTTCAAAGTTGTATCCCCCAAATTATAGCCAAAAGTATCAAGAGGTGCATTTATGCCCTTTACAATGGCATAGGTTTCTATCACGGGTGATTTTTTGAAAACGGAACTATCTAATTCAGGAGCATCGATCGCGACATCACCCATAATCATATCTTCTGGCTCTTCGATCGGTTCAGAAATACTTATTTTACCTTTTCTATACTCTTCGAAATCTGTTGGTTTGATTGTATCTACAGTATCAGCTGGTATTTTTGTGCTGTCAGCCGGTTCATTGACCGCGTTGATCAAACCAATGGAGTTGGTGGAAAAAGTATTCATTGCATTTACAGGTTCTATTGCGCAACCGGCAAATAAAGTCATTCCGAAAGCGATTAAGCAGGCCCAAAGAAATTTACTTCTAAAAACAGGAACTGATTGATCGGTCCAATTTTCATAAACTTCATTTAGTCCAACCAATTGATTTTTACTAAAACGTCCGCATATATGGTCATTTCTCTTGGCGAGTAAAATTTCTTTGACTTGCTGAGGAGATTTTTCGCTGAAATCGACAACGTCTACGGCGCATTTCTGGCAAAAGGCTCCTTGTTGTGTAGGCGTCATTTCTGCCCAGTTCTCATGGCATGGTTTGTTAATAGATATCCGCATAGCTTGTAATTTGATAACCAGTACAAGCGTTTAGCGAAGAGGTTCAATTATTCTTCATCAATGAATTCCATTTCGCCATCGATTAAGACATCATTGGGAAAATCTGGCTCACAAACACTATCTGTATAAGTTGAAAGGTCATTTTTGGATCCGAAGTCCGTAGCCGTTGAGTCAGGATGAACATATTCCATTTCACCCATAACATCATAACTATCATCGGTCGTTTCGCAACCTGTAAAAAGCGTCATACCAAAGGTAATCATGCAAGCCCATAAGAATTTGCTCCAAAACGTCTGGGTTGACTGATTTTCCCAATTAGCATAGCTATTATTGAAATTGGCTAATTGAGCTTGACGAATATGACCGCAGGTTTTTTTTGCCCTTATTGCGTTGAAAAAAGTTCTTAATTTCTTCATTAGTCTTTTCCGTAAAGTCCATTACGTCGACCTGACATTTTTGACAAAAGGCACCTTTTGCCGACGGCGTCATTTGATTCCAGTCTTCAGTGCAAGGAGTGGGGATGGTTAATTGAGCCATAGGTTTTTGGTTTTGTTGGTCTGGACAAGATAATGATAGTTTGGTTCAATTCGTTTTTTGCTGGAAGGATTTTTCCGATCTACCAAATGGGTATGCGAATGGATTCTTGTTGATCTGCCTCTTCGAGTGTTAAGACATATACACCAGATTCAATGCCCTCCAGATTAAAAGAGAGCCTTTGTGTTCCTTCCTTCAATTGAATGGGATCAAGGTAAATCAATTCATCTCTTTCTTCATGTTTAATGGTTAATTGGATGGCCGTTTTTTTGCGTCCATTAGCATGAAAAACAAGGGTGTTATCTGTGAAAAAGAAGGAGTAATTATTTCCGTTTAGTTGAATATAGGGATTGTCCTCAATAGATTGAGGTACTGGGTTGGGCGGCATCTTTGTGGGGTCTTTAAAAGCGTCAACTTTGATTGGAGGATCCCAAGCGATAATGTCTCCATTGATCCAAGGATCAATGTATTCAGGAGATAGAATTTCTTTTTTATTGTTGTCTGTTGGTTTGCCAAAAGCTACAATTTGATCGACTTCATTGACCATTTTATACGACTCCATTAATATTTCGGGTGTGAGTATGTCGCTTGAATCAATGGACACATGTTGTGGCTGAATAAGTGTGTCTGTTTCAGATGGCTGAGCGCTGCTACTAATTGGTTGACCAAAAACTAAGACAAGGGCAAATAAAAAGGCGTATCGAATTTGTTTTCGGATGGATAGATGACCAAACCACTCCAAAAAGTTGATTTCGTCAATTTGTTTTTGCCGAATTCTTACACAAAGTGATTGGGCCGTTTCTAGTGACTTTTGAAATTCTCTTACTCCCATTTTAGAGCAATCAAGAACTTCTTTGGTACATTTAGAACAGAAGGCCCCTTGTTCAGTTGCATTCATACTGTTCCAATCCTCTCTGCAAGGTTTGGGTATAGATAGATACTTTGGGTTCATAAATCAGAAACGACATTAAAACAGCAATAGTGCCTCTGATTTTTCTTTTTTAACAGAATGATAACAAAAAATAAAGCTCACTATTGACTTTGCTCGCTTCTACAGACCTTTCAAATCGCTAATTGTTGCAGCAGGACTTTCCGATTTAAACACAAAACTACCAGCAACCAGCGCATCTGCGCCTGCTTCTACCAGTCTAGCCCCAGTATCCGTATTTACACCTCCATCAATCTCGATCAGGGTATTTGCTGATTTTTCGGTGATAAGTGCCTTTAATTTTCGCGTTTTATCTACCGCCATTTCGATGAATTTTTGACCTCCAAAACCTGGGTTTACGGACATGATCAATACTAAATCCAAATCTTGAATCACTTCTTCTAAAACACTAACAGGCGTATGTGGGTTTAAGGCAACGCCAGGTTTCATCCCAGCTGCACGAATGGCTTGAATGGTTCGATGCAGATGGGTACAAGCTTCGTAATGCACCGTTAAATAATCAGCACCAGCATCTTTAAAAGCACTGATGTATTTGTCCGGGTTTTCAATCATTAAATGCACGTCCAACGGTTTTTTAGCATGTTTAGCAACTGCTTTGACTGATGGTAAACCAAATGAAATATTGGGCACAAAATTACCGTCCATGACATCTACATGGAACCAATCAGCTTCGGTTTGATTGATCATTTCGACCTCTCGTTGAAGGTTAGCAAAATCTGAGGCAAGTAATGAAGGAGAAACTATAGGCATGATCTATGACTTTAAAAGGTTAATGATTTGTTCGGCTAATTCAAGTCCGATTCTTGTTTGTGCTTCTAGGGTTGCTGCCCCGATATGCGGTGTGTTTGCTATTTTATTATGTTGCAATAGGTCTTCTCTTGGAGTCGGTTCGTTTTCGAAAACGTCCAGCGCCAGTGCTCTAATTTTGCCATTTTCCAAATATTCTAAAACGGCATCTTCATCAATCACACCTCCCCGAGCTGCATTGACTAAAATAACGCCATCTTTTAACTTTTCAAAAGTAGATGCCGTCATGACAGCACTTCCGTCCGGCTGCTTCGGGACATGCAAAGAAATATAATCACAATCACCAAGTATACTATTCATATCATCGGTCGGTGTTATCGAAACAAAAACCGTCTTTGCTGTTCCGATTTGAACAGGGACAGCAACAGGATTTGTATTTAAATCAACTGCTTTCACATCCATTCCAGCTCCTAAGGCATAAGACGCTAAGGCTTGGCCGATACGTCCAAATCCAACAATACCGAGTGTTTTACCTCTCAATTCTTGTCCTTTGGCATATTTCTTTTTTAATACTTTGAAATCTTTATGGCCATTTTGGGGCATTTCTTTATTAGCATCGAAAGTAGATCGCGATAATGAAAAGCATTGTCCGATAACCAACTCAGCAACTGATTGCGAAGAGGCTCCAGGTGTATTGATAACATGCAATCCTTTAGATCGTGCATAATCTACATCGATATTGTCCATGCCAACACCTCCACGGCCAATGAGCTTCAGTCCCGGACATGCGTTGATTAAGTCCTCTCTTACTTTAGTAGCACTTCTGACCAATAGACCAACATAATCCTCATTATTAATGGTATCAATTAATGCTTCCTGCGGCACATTCGAGGTTGAAACCTCAAAGCCTCCAGCTTCTAATGCTGAGACTCCTTCGGCTGAGATTCCGTCGTTTGCTAATATTTTCATGATTGATATTGCGCTTCAAAATCGCGCATAATTTTAGTGAGTACTTCTACTGATTCTAATTCTAACGCGTTATACATTGATGCGCGGTATCCACCAACAGATCGGTGACCTTTTAGTCCGACGATATTTGCATCGTTCCAAATTTTGTCCCAAACTTCCTTTTTGCTCTCATCGGTCAAGACAAAAGTTACATTCATTTTAGAACGATCCTCTTTGGCGGCCGTACCTTTAAAGAGACTATTTCTATCAATTTCAGCATACAACTCTGATGCTTTCATATTGTTTACCTTCTCCATTTCAGCAACGGCACCAGTCGCTTTTAAATGCCTTAAGTTTAACATAGACACGTATACTGAGAATACCGGAGGGGTATTAAACATAGAGTCTTTTCCAGCATGAACGTTAAGATCTAAGTATGATGGAATTGGTTTTAAAGAAGATTGATTTAAACAATCGTTTTTAACAATATAAAGCGTGACACCAGCCGGCCCTAAATTCTTTTGTGCGCCGGCATAGATTAAGTCAAATTTAGAGACGTCAATCTTTTTTGAAAAAATGTCTGAAGACATATCGCAGACCAAAGGCACATTCACTTTCGGTAAATCGTGAAACTGCGTTCCGAATATGGTATTATTAGAAGTCATGTGGATAAAATCCAATTCTTCCACTTCAAAATCTTTTGGAATATAATTGAAATTTTGATCACTCGAGCTTGCTATTTCAATCACTTCTAATCCTGCAACTTTAGCCTCTTTCATGGCTTTGGTTGACCATGCGCCCGTATTGATATAACCTGCTTTTCTTTGAGCTCCGGCCATGTTCATAGCGTTGATCAAAAAGCCTAGACTTGCGCCACCTTGCAAGAAAAGAACCGTGTAATTATCGGGTACTTCCAAGAGTTCTCTGACCAAACCGCGCGCTTCTTCCATGATCGAGACAAAAGCTTCACTTCTATGAGAGATTTCGAGGATGGATAAACCATTAAATTGACCTCCATCAGGATCAAAAACGCCTTTTGAGGCTTGCTCAAATACGATTTGTGGTAGAATGCACGGACCGGCACCAAAATTATGGGTTTTGCTCATGATGAATTCCTTTTTAGGATCAAATTTCTTCATTTTTGAATGATTTCCAAGGTTTAATCGAGGTAGGTTATTAACATTTTATTACGACTCTTAGAAAGTCAGGGATAATCCTTAATTTAGCGGAAAAATTTACGTTTTGGATATACTCGAAATAGTTTGGAATTTTGAACCACGGGTCATTCCGGCTTGGAAACTCCCGGCTTGGTACGGTTTGATGTGGGCACTTGGTTTTATTATTGGTTTCCGAATTATGGAACGGATGATCTTGCGTGAGCAACAGCCAAAAGAGCTCATGGATAAGGTTCTTATATATACCTTACTGGGTGGAATTCTGGGTGCGCGTTTTGGACATGTTTTCTTCTATGATTGGGCATCCTACAAGGATAATCCAATTGACATGTTAAAAATCTGGGAAGGTGGATTGGCGAGTCATGGTGGAGCTATCGGGATTATTATTGCGAGTTGGTTTTTAGCTAGAACGATCCAAGGAAAGGATTTAATGTGGTTATTGGACCGTTTAGTAGTGCCGACAGCTTTAGCCGGTTTCTTAATTCGTTTAGGAAATCTATTTAATCATGAGATCGTTGGGAAAGCAACTGGAACGGACTATGGTTTTAAATTTTTACGCCACGACATTCCAGATTGGCAGGCGATTCAGGCAACAGGAACGGATAATTTACATGACGCTTTTACTCAAATCGCGAATGAACCTCAGTTTGCCTATTTATTAGAGCAAATCCCAAATCGTCATCCGGCGCAGTTATATGAAGCGATTGCATACCTGGTTATTTTTGGTTTGATGTTCTTTTTATATTGGAGAACCACAGCTCGCTCCTTGAAAGGCTTTTTACTAGGAACATTTTTGGCGACCATTTTTGGTGCACGTTTTGTCATTGAATATTTCAAAGAAGTGCAAGGTGGTACGGACGATGGGAATTTATTTGGAGGAGCTTTGAATATGGGACAAATCCTGAGTATACCCTTGGTGTTATTCGGTTTATACTTGGTGTTCCGTTCAATCGGTAAATTGAAAAAAGAACAGCCTGAAGCTTAAGACTCTGCGTCCCAATCTTCTTCCTCTCCTTCTATAATTTCATCGAGAAATGCATTAGTAACAGCGCTTTCGATATTGCTATTATTAGAACCTCCTGTTAGATGTAAGATCAAAAAGACTATGGAGGTGATATAAGCAGCCAGTATGACAATAAAAAAAATGCCTCCAGCAAGAATTGCATAGCTCAAATAGCTGATATCCGCAATTAAATAGATGGTAACGAGAACAAGCGCTCCAATGCCGAGATAGAAAAAGGTTTTACTTTTTCTGGAATGAGCCATGATACTGAACAGAAGTCCAAGTGTGGCCATCAACAACACGAAGTAAATATTAAAAAAAAGGGCTTCCATCTTGATTGGGTATTGTTTCCTCCAAAATTAGGGAATTTGACTGATTCAAACTAAAACATTCAGTGACAAAGGAAGAATTTGAATGGTATATTCCCCCTCTCCTTTGTAGGGTTCACCATCTACGTGATAGAAAAAATCTTCGGTTTGATTCACCTTAATTTTAATTGGTTGGCGAAAGGTGGTGCATTCAAAATGTTTAGAGGTATGGATATTATTTCCGAAGAACTTACCGGTAATAATCGGAGTTTCAATCCAATTAAATTTTTTAAGAAAGACCAACTCAAATTCACCATCCTGAATATCTGAATGGGGTGATATTGTGAATCCATTGCCAAACTGCGAAGAATTGGCAACACTGCACATGAAGGCTTTTTTTTGAATTTTCAGATCTGATCCGATAATTGAAAATTCAGGCATGTCGTATTGGTTAAATTCTCGCATAACCAAACGCGCATAACTTAAGAAACCCCTTTTTCCAAAATGATCAAATTTTTCGGCAATATGCGCATCAAATCCAATACCACAAGTGCCAATAAATGCTTTATCGTTAATCTTGCCAGAGTCAATTTTAACAGGCTGAAATTGCGCGATTGTTTGAAATGCCTTTTCCAGTTTCAATGGAATTTTAAGGTGTCTTGCCAATCCATTACCTGAACCACAGGGGATAATTCCTAGAGCGCAATCATGCCCAATTAATTGACTGCCAATTTCATTGACTGAACCATCGCCGCCGACTGCGACTATAGCATCAAACTGATCTCTCTTTTCGGCAGTAATTTCACCTCCATGACCACGATGCTCTGTGTAGGCAATTTCCCATTTAAATTTTGATGAATCGAGATGTTTTTCAATTAAAGGTGGAATCTGATTTTTGCGTCCAACACCCGATATGGGGTTGATGATAAATAATATGTGGATAGTTGGATTCATTTTATCACTCTACCCGCATTTCATTGGTGATCAACGTGTGATTATAGGTTTGAATTAAAGCTTTTAAATGTTTTTCTAATTCAGCTCGAACAGCATCATTTGGACAAAGGTTTTTTGATTGCAATGAATCATCCAGCGCATAGACTCCAAGGCAACTTTCTTCCTGGTAGAGGAGGAGATAACTTTCTTCTCCGATCGTTCGGAAGTAAAGGTATTTATCTCCAATATAACTTGCACTAAAACCTGGCTGATCATCAAAAATAGATTGACCAAATGCAAAGAAAGGGTCTTGATGTCCTAATAGATGCATCAGCGTGGGCATAATATCCACTTGACTGACAACTTTGTCAGAAGACCCTTGGAAAAACTCATTGGTAGGATGATACATAACCAAAGGAATATGCATATTCCCCATATCCTTAAAATAGACCGGCGTTCCAGATGCCGGAGTATGGTCGGCAACTAAAATAAACAGTGTATTCTCATACCAGTCTAGTTGTTTAACCCGTTCAAAAAACTGCTGAATAGAAAAATCAGCATAACGCACGGCATCATGCATTTCTGAGGGACCTTCGTTAAAACGATCTGCGTATTGATCAGGAATAGTATATGGTGGGTGGGAGGAGATCGTAAAAATTGTTGAGAAAAAAGGTCTCGGTAAATTCGTCATACGATCAGCAGACCAGCGAAAAAACGGCGCATCAAAAATACCCCATGTTCCATCAAAATCAGCATCATTATCATATTCCGTTCGTCCATAATAATGATCAAATCCGGTTACATCAGCAAATACATCAAAATTCATCGAACCGTTGGTGGCGCCATGAAAAAAGGCTGATTCATAGCCGCGTTTTTTCAATAGTTTTGGAATTGATTCGATTTGATTGGTGGCATAGTTTGAGGTTAAATATTCGACCTCCATCAATTTTGGAATAGAGGAAATTACAGATGGCATGGCGTCCATTGATTTTTTTCCGTTTGCATAACATTGATTAAAAACATAAGAATGTCCAATCAAAGAATCCATAAAAGGTGTGTATGTGATGCTGTCTCCATTGATAGCTGAGATGTATTCGACTGAAAAACTTTCCAATAGCAAGACGACTACATTTGGTTGATCCAATACTGCTGGATCCTTGTATTGACGAATAGGATTATATAAGGCTTTTAATTCGTCATCTTCAAAATAGTCCTTTTCTTTTAATTCTTCATTCCCCCACGATTTTATGACTGTAAAGGCTGAGTTCAGCACCAATTGCATGTTTTGATCAATTGTAAAAGCTGCTGCTTTTGGTGGAGCAATGGGTTTTAATCCGAATCCACCACGACCGATAATTACAAAAAAGAATGCCATTAAAGGAAAGATCACGATTTGCTTCCACCATTTTTGCTCACGACTATCGTCTGGAATGCGACTAATGCGTTTATAAAGCCAAATACTGAGTATCTGAAAAGTAATTAAAGCCAATAATAAAGGCCAGTAATCCGTGAAAACGGAGGGGATTTGTTGCTTAAAATCGTCTCCAAAACTCAACATTTTAATAAGGGAGGCTGTTGATCGTGAGGAACTATGTCTAAAATACTCAACGTCTATAAGGTTTATCAATACAGTTAAGAAGACAGTAATCTGAAAAGCGATGAGCAGTATGGTCTGATAGACTTTAGTCCCTCTCCATTTATTTGGAAACGTCTCTAGAGCGACGAGCGGTAAAAAGGCGATAGCAACTGTTACAAGATCAAACCAAAATCCGGCCAGAAAATCCGTGAAATAAACGATTGGAAAATGATCATTATTCCAGACCAGAAAAAGAAGTCGACACAATGTAAAGATGAGGGTCAACAATAGCGCCTTCAGTAAAAAGCGTTGCAGATATTTTGGTAGTATGCGATTTAAAAGGGTCTTCAGGAAGATTGTTTTTATTTTACATCAACACGTAGCCAATAATCAAACAAAGCGCGCGAGTTTCCATTGAAATTAGGCTGATAAGTATATTTGATGCGATGGTTTGCTCCCATTTCTACTTTATACGTCTTTAATAAATTATCACGTGATACCAATACTTCAAATACGTCTCCGATATTTTGTGTTGCCATCATTTGTTCAAAGTCTCCCTTATCCACGCGGTATCCATTTACTGCGATGATTTCATCATTGACACTTAATCCTTGTTTCTCGGCAGCAGAACCACTATATACTGTCGTGATGACTAATTTTCCACCTGAGTTTTTTGTCTGAATTCCAAGTTCTGATCGTGGTTCTTTTGTTTGATCTGAAACATCTAAACCGACGTTGTTAAAATGCGTTGCATAGTCGATATTTTGCGAGCTGTAAACGTATTTTGAGAAAAACCAATCCATATCTTCACCCAAGAATACCTCTAAAGCTTCTTGAAATTGTGCTTCTGTATAACCTACGTCATTTGCTTTGTAATATTGTGCATAGATGGCCTGTAAAAAATCATCCAATGATTTTTTGCCTTTGAATTTCCCAATGATATGCATATCGAGCATAGCCGCCAAAATTTGACCTTTTGAATAATATGAAATGGTTGTGTTGACACTGTTCTCATTCGGGCGATAAGCCTTTATCCATGCGTCAAAACTGGCATGGGCAACGGGCTGAACATTATTGCCTGGGCGATTTTCAACATAGTTAATCGTACTGAAAAGTTTGCCTAGATAATCATCTTCCGTATAGAATCCAGCGCGTCTAAGGACCAATTCATCATAATAAGATGTAAATCCTTCCATGACCCAGAGGAGATCGGTATAGTTTTCTGTATCGTAATTAAATGGCCCCAATGCTTTTGGACGCATACGCTTTACATTCCATAAATGAAAGTATTCATGCGCGACTAAGCTCAAGAAGCCGAGATAATCGTCGCCGTCATAAGTCCAACGGTTAACTTGCAGTGTCGTTGAGTTTTTATGCTCCAAACCACCTGATGGCACCGTAATATTGTGAATAATAAAGAGGTATTCTTTGTTCGGGTTTTCTCCCATGATCATGGTCTCAGCCTCCACAATTTTGGCCATGTCTCGTTTAAGTACTTCCTCATCATAATTTCCTTCACCATACATGGCAACAGTATGGTCAACACCAGAAGCCGTAAAATGAAATTCGTGCTGATTTCCAATTTCAATTGGGCAATCGACCAGTTGATCATAGTTCTTAAATTCAAACGTGTTTTTTTCAGTTGAGTTTAATGCGGTGGAAATTTTAGAAAATGATTCATGCGGAACAATCGTTAGTTTTCCAGGCGATTCTTTTTCTCCGTCCATATACATAAAGACGCTGGTACCGTTAATATATCCATGTGAATCATCCAAAAAACTAGTTCTCACGGACAATTCAAAAGCATAAACTTGATAATCAATAAAGATTGAGTTTTCGCCTTTTGTATCAATTTTCCATGCGTTTTTAGAAACCTTTTCGATTTGCAATAGCTTTCCTTTTTTGCTCGTTGCGTATACCTGATTGACATTCTTCGCAAATTCTCTAGACAAATAAGATCCCGGAGCCCAAACTGGCATTTTTATAATCGTTTCTTTTTGTTTTAATCCGGTAATGCTCATTTTCACATTATAATAATGTGAGTTAGGCAATGGCATTTCTACTTTGTAGTGGATGTCAACGGCTTCTGCGTTAAACGAAAAATAGACGAGTGCTAGCAATAAAAAAAATGATTTCCGCATTTAAGTTGATTTTACTTCAAAAGTAAGCATTTGAATTAAATAATAATTAGTTTTGTCTGAACACAAATCGTACCGAACATGAAGTATTTATTGTATTCTTTTAGTTTTTTAGTCCTACTTGCTTCATGCAATACAGGTCCAGAAACCACAGAAGGGCTTACCAATGAGCAAAGTGAAGAAATTGCTCGTCTTAAATCAGAGAATCGACAATTAGCATCACAATTAACAGAGAAAGATTCGGTATTAAACGAATCGATCATGTTATTCAATGAGATCGAGGAGAACTTGGCGATGATTAACCTGAAAGAGGATGAAATTCGTTTTCGTTCGAAAGATGTTGAGTTAGCGGAAGATGGAAAGCAGTGGATTCTTCAAGAAATTGAGAATATCAATTATTTACGTGAAGCCAACCAGAAAAAGGTGAGTGAATTGAATAAGATCTTGGATAATAAAAACACAGAGATTGAAGAGTTCAAATTGATGATCAATAATTTGATGAATAAAATAGAGGTGCAAGAAGAAGAGATTGAAATGCTTCGCATGGAATTGGCTGACTTGGATAAAGAGTATGTTGAATTATTAGAAGCCTATCAAGAGCAGTCGCAAATTGCAGCAGCAACGATTCGAGAGCTAAATCGTGTTTATTATGCATACGGTTCTGAGAAAGAACTTATTGCAAACGGTGTGATTGTTAAAGAAGGTGGATTTATAGGGATTGGTAAAAAGAATGTCCTGAAGGAAGGATTTAATGAAAATTATTTCACAGAAATTGATTTGACACAAGAGGATAAAATTGAGATTATGGGGGAGAAGGTGAAATTCATCACGGATCACCCGTCAAGTTCTTACGAAGTTATTTCTAATGGTCAAAATCATACGATCAAGATTAACGATCCAAAATCGTTTTGGAAGGTTTCGAAATATCTCGTGATTGTAGTCGACTAGGGGGTAGGTCTTAAAAATAGACGATTATGGGTTTAAATATTTTCATATTTCTTATTGTCATAATCGTTGCTTTTCTTTGGTTTGCTGCTTTTGTTTTCTACTTAAAAACAGGTTGGAGCGGGGCTAAAAACTGGGTATACTTCTTTATTTCTTGGGTTGCTATTAACAGTTTACTTTGGTGGATAATAGTAAAGCCAGTCCTTGATTGTACGGGTTTTCTATGCGGGCTTGAAGAAGTTTTCATGTTTCTAGGTTTGGGCGTGCTCACTGGATTGATTTTAGGTTTGATTGCCTATCGAAAGAGTCGAATGTATGCTGATAAATACGTCGTTAAAAAGAGTCAAGAAATCCTCGACGATACATTTTAGTTAATTATTGGCTAGAAATGGATCGACAACCATTCTATAACGTCTGCTCGAATTTGACCTTTATTGCAGGCTACTCCAGACCACCCATGGCCACAATTATTATATTTTAAGAATTTATGTGGACTGGCGAAATCAGCGGGTTCAGCTGGACTTGTTCCGAATGTTAAATTCAAGGCTGTTAAAAGTGAATCACCATGGGCTGCTGGCACTAAATCATCGGCCATTCCATGCATTAAGAATACCGGTAAATTTCGGACTAAGTTTCCTTCATAAGCAGGACTAATGGTATCTGTATATTCAGGTTGTGTGGATAATAATTCAAGGGGATGACCAACAAAAGACTCAATAGCTTTAAACATATTCATCGTTCCGGTGGTGCGCTGCGTACAACCCAAATTCTGATCGCGTAATGCAAAAACACTATTAACAGCAAAGTTGGTATAAGGGAAACTGGAGGCATTGGCTTTAAAATCAGCCTCGTCCATTAATGTTGGACCGTAGAATGAGATCACTGTTTTTAAATCAGGATCATCTGAACGTAAGGCAGTCATAAGGGCTAAATGAGCACCGGCACTTTCGCCTAATAGGGCATATTGATCAGCAGCAATATTGAGTGTTCCTGCTTCCGATTTTAATTGGTCAATGGCAGTTTGAACATCAGCCATCATTTGATCCAGATAAAAATTGGAGTCTCCTGTTAAATCTGCCTCAGTATTAGTATAACAAGCTAAACGGTATTTCATTTCTGCCACAGCATATCCCGCGGCCAACAAATCAGGTTTTAAAGCGATGCTCGGTGTGTCAAAAAGAAGGATAGGGTCATCGGGGAGTGGACCAAGGCACCATGCTCCGCCATGAATAAAAAAATTGTTTTTGTTGAAGCGTCATGATTCGCTGGAATAAAGAGATCAAAATGTTGTCGCGAATCTGCACCGTACGAAATGCGTAGTTCTTCAATTTCATCCGATTCGTTTCTTTTTA
>Ga0181563_10003034_pt1 | contig 16165 bp, 15 predicted proteins | sample 011ome_25_FD_133759 | JGI IMG/M metagenome (GOLD analysis project Ga0181563, IMG submission 133759) | Coastal salt marsh microbial communities from the Groves Creek Marsh, Skidaway Island, Georgia - 011512CT metaG (megahit assembly) | ecosystem: Environmental > Aquatic > Marine > Intertidal...
CCATCCGATGCGTTACGTAAGTCGCTCGTCGCCCCACCGGGCTACAAAGTCGTCGTCGCAGACCTTTCCGGAATCGAGTTACGCGTCAACCATTTCCTATGGAAAGTCCCGTCCAGTGTAGACATGTTCAAGGCTGACCCTGAGAAAGCTGATCTGTATAAGGACTTCGCCAGTAGATTATACGACGTCCCGTTTGACGAAGTAACCAAGCAACAACGACAAGTCGGTAAGGTTGCACACCTCGGGCTTGGGTTCGGTGCAGGTTGGAAGACCTTTATGACAGTTGCGAAGGTCATGGGCGGCGTCGAGTTAGAAGAGAACGAGAGCCGTGACATCGTCGACAAGTGGCGGTCACAGTATTACGAGATCGCTCAAGGGTGGCGCACATGCCACAACGTACTGCCAACCATCATGCGTGGTTCGACAGGCGCACCAGTAGACCCATGGGGAATGGTCACTCCTACCCCCGAAGGTTTGCAAACACCCAAAGGAATTATCCGTTACCCAGACTTACGAACCGAGCGCAACGAAGACGACGGGCGCATGGAGTTTGTATACGGACATGGTCGAAACAAGGCCAGAATATACGCAGGAAAGATCGACGAGAACATCGTACAGCACCTCGCTAGATGTGTAATCGCTGACAACGCGTTAACAGTTCAGGGACTTACAAAGTTAAACCCTGCGCTGATGGTACACGACGAATTAGTTTATGTTGTACCAGAAGATGAGGCACAGCTGATGCTAGATATAGTACAGCAGGTCATGCGCACACCCCCAGTGTGGTGGCCAGAGCTAGTGACATGGAGCGAAGGAGACATTGCGGATACATATGGTGACGCAAAATAATGCTTTCCGAACATGTAAAATTGTGTACAGATAGGGTCGTTTCATGTTATATACATGTAAGCAAGTTCAAAGGAGATGAACAAAAATGGTAATTGAAAAACTCGGAAGGCTTATAGCTAAGAGTTACATGCTTGGGTTCCGCAATTTGGTAGCCCACCAGTGGACAGGTTCGTATCTCTTGAAGCAGTACGGACACCACTACAGAAAAGCGGTGAAGATACTGGATAAACTTTCAGCTCCTGTGAAATACAAAAGCGCTTGTAGGTATTTGAAGTACAAAAAACCTCCGACCGCCCCGCCCCTTGACCCGTTGAATTACGGAACACCAAGGAGAGTTATCACGGGAGCACTAGGAGCAAATGGTAAAGGTTGATAATCACGAGGGAACACCACTGTCACTGTTGACAGAGACGATGTTACGGAACCCTGACAAAGTAAAAGAATGGCTAACGATTGCGGACATACACATGACAAGTTACGTAGATAACCCCGAGGTATTTTTACTACCAAAGGCACATGAGTTTTTGAAGCCGCTCATAGAAACGTACAGCAATAACCTCGAAGGGTTTACGCAGTACGTACTAGAGTTGCGAGATAACTTTGACAGAAAAAGTCGTCAGTTTGTAGATGTCCAAGCAATCTACCGCCGTTTGAATGGACGATATGTTCAGCAGTCACGCAGAGAGCGTATGGCACGGGCGATCATCAAAGCGGAATCGCTTTTTGGTGAGATACCTTACACCAAACGTATGCAGTGGATGGCTGAGCAAGAACACCTATGGGCGCAAAGGCGTCTCGCCTTCCTCGAACAACAACGCAAACGGTTAAAGAAAGAACGGTTATCGACTGAGCTACGTACCGAAATGCTTCTGGAATTCTGGGATATAATTGACACAGAAATACACAAAGGAGAATTGCCGCCGTGGAATTAAAAAAAGCGTGGAGCTATTCAGCTCTTACCGCGTTTGAAACCTGCCCCCGTCGCTTTGAGTTAACTCGGGTGACGCGGCAGGTGAAAGAACCCCAGACGGAAGCAACGATCTGGGGCAACGAGGTTCACAAAGCACTTGAACTATTTGCGAAGGATGGAAAACCTCTACCGAAGAACCTCAAAAAATACGAGAGGTACGTTAAGAAGATACTGTCTTACGAAGGTAAGCGTGTAATTGAAGAACGTATCGCTCTCGACCGCAGCTTCCGCCCTACGACATGGATGGCTAAGGACGTATGGGTACGAGGCATAATCGACATCGGTGTTGTCGGCTCTGATAGAGCGTACCTACTCGACTGGAAGACAGGCAAACGCAAGCCTGACACAGACCAACTTAAACTGTTCGCAGCACTTGCTTTCGCAATCTACCCGTGGATAGATAAAGTTACGACTGGGTTCATATGGCTAAAGACCAGTGAATTTGATAAAGAAGTGTTTACTCGTGACCAATTACCAGAGATATGGAACGAGTTCATGCCCAGACTAAAGCGACTAGCCATAGCCCACGAAGAAGATAAGTGGACGCCAAAGCCAAGCGGATTGTGTAAAAACTGGTGCCCCGTAGGTAAGAACTTATGTGAATTCTGCGGAGTATAAAAATGATAGCAACATTAACCATCGACCAATTGATTGAACTAAATAATAAACAACTTATTGAGTTAGCAGTCGAGCAGAATTTGCTCACACCACTAGAGTTAGAGCTTATACATCGGCTCGAACAGTTCATCGCCATGTACGGCGACTACCTAGAGGAGCCAAGGCACTGATGGGCATGACACCAGAGGGTAAAGTTAAGAAGAAATGCAAAGAGTATCTTAAAGAGATAGGTGCTTGGTACTACATGCCTGTATCCAATGGCATGGGGCGCGTAGGTTGCCCTGATATATTGGTATGCCACAAGGGTTTGTTCATGGCATTCGAGACCAAGGCACCCGGCAAGATAAAGAACGTTACTGCTAATCAACAACGTGAAATTGACGACATCCAATGTGCTTACGGGTTAGCACGTGTAGTCGATGACGTCGAACAAATGAAGGAGGCTATACATGACAAAATCATCGAAGCAGGAATTGAAGACTAAGGCGGCTTATAACAAGAAGCCTAGTGTGCAGAAGAAACGCGTGGCTAATAACAAAGCCCGCCGCGAGGCCATTAAAGAAGGCCGCGTAAAGAAGGGAGATGGTAAACACATCGACCACAAGGTGCCACTGGACAACGGTGGTAGCACAGCCAAGTCGAACACTCGCGTAGTGAGTGCCGCAAAGAACAAAGGGTGGCGCAAGAACAACCCTAAAATGTATTCCTAAGAGGCTAGAGATGGATAAGACTGAAGAACGCGTATGGGCATACCTGTTGAAGCATCGTGCTACAGCTGACGCCAGAGAAGTTTCGCTCAACTGCGACGTAACAGAAGCAGAAGCGCAACGCTTAATGAACATGATTGGCTCCCCCAACTGGCGACAGGAAGTGGAGACACGAAGCCACCACATCGGCGAGTCCGACTATTCCCAACATGCAATTCAACCATGGGACATCTGGTTAGAGTATGACCTCAACCCATGGGACGCTGACATTGTTAAGCGTGTCCTACGTAAAAAGCCCGGCCAACGTCGTCTCGACTACGAGAAGATAAAGCACGTGTGCGACGAACGCATCCGCCAACTAGACGCCGCTATATACAAGGACACAACAAATGTTGATTTGGAAAAAGAAGAAAGCCCTACTACTTAAAAGCCGCGAGCCAGAACGTATCACCAATGTGATACCAACGGCTAAGCAGTTCACAGTTAAGGGTGTGCCGTACGTTGCTGTGCCGCACAAATTGACCGAGACTAAAGTACTACGCAACTTAGGTTACGAACCTCCTGCTCCGATACGGGAGTATTACGATTGGCCGGGACGTTATAAGCCGTTCGATGCACAACGTGAAGCCGCCGCATTCCTGTCTATGTATGACAGAGCGTTCAATCTATCTGAGCTTGGCACTGGTAAGTCGCTTGCGTCGTTATGGGCCTACGACTACCTACGTAGCGTTGGCCATCTTCATAAAGTCTTAGTGGTTTCCCCATTGTCTACGCTAGAGCGCACATGGGCTGACGAGGTGTTCCAACACTTCCCCCACCTAGAGTACGCGGTGCTACACGGGTCGAAGGAAAAGCGGATCAAGCTGCTGAACACCGACGTCGACGTGTACATCATTAACCATGACGGTTTGCAGATCATCGAGCCTATGTTGGCTGAGCGTCCAGACATCGACCTTATCATCATCGACGAGATAGCACAGGCCGCACGCAACGCAGGTACCGACAGGTGGAAAGCTATCAACAAGGTAGTCAATCGCCACAAGGTCGTGCGTGCTTGTTGGGGTATGACAGGTACACCGACGCCCAACGCACCGACAGACGCATGGGCGCAGACAAGACTTATATCACCGAGCAACGTGCCGCCGTACTTCAACCGCTTCAAAGGTCAGGTGATGAAGCAGTTAACGCAGTTCTCGTGGGTGCCAAAGCCTGATGCAACTGACATCGTACGTGAAGTTATGCAACCATCTGTGCGTTTTACTCGTGACGAGTGCGTTGACCTGCCTCCGCTTATGTACGAGACTCGACAGGTAGGTTTAACTAAGGAACAGAACAAAGCCTACAAAGAGATGGTTGCTAGGATGCGCACCGAAGCCGAAGAAGGTGAGATCACAGCAGTCAATGAAGCGGTCAAGATGGGCAAGCTAGTACAGATTGCCTGTGGCGTCGTTTACTCCAATGACAAACAAGAGGTGACTATACCGTCTACACCTCGTGTCGAGGAGACCCGTGAGATTGTACGCCAAGCCGAGGGCAAGGTGATTGTGTTCGTACCCTACGTTAGTTCGGTACGCATGGTCGCTGAAGAACTCAGTAAGGACTTCACCGTTGAGGTGATACACGGCGGGGTAAAGAAAGATGAGCGTGACCGTATCTTCGGCGCGTTCCAGAAGAGTAAAGACCCAAAGGTTATCGTGGCACAACCTGCCGCTATGTCCCACGGGCTAACGCTGACATCCGCATCTACCATCATTTGGTATTCATGCGTGACGTCGAACGAAGTCTTTGAGCAGGCTAACGGTCGGATCAATCGTCCCGGCCAGAAGATGAATAACTTCATCATCATGCTTGAAGGCACACCAGTAGAGAAGCGCATCTACTCGCGTCTTCGCAATAAGCAGAAGATGCAAGGGGCGTTACTAGACGAAGTAAAGGCACATCGGGACACCGTCATGGCTTGACAGGTGAACTTATATGCACTAATCTGTTTACAAGTGAACACATACAGAGGTATAAATACAATGAACTTGCTTAGACCTGAAGAGGTATCTGAAAAACTGGGCATCACCAAAGCGGCGTTGCCAGCACTGCGCCGCAGAGAAACGAGCTTCCCCCAACCGATCAAAGTCTCGCAGAAAGTCTTGCGGTGGGATGAAGCTGATATTGACAGCTGGCTCAATTCTAAAAAGGAGAAAACAAATGGCGAAAATATGCGAGTTGGATGACGTTTCATGTTTGAAACTATTCATAGCGCTACGTGACCGTCGTGCGGAGCGTAAAGCTGCGTACACAGAAGACGACGCGGGAGACAAAAGTAAACAGGACAAGATCGAGGTCGAGTTCCTGCGGCGGTTCCAAGAACGAGGGATAGACAACGTGTCTTCTCGTGGTGTTGGTACTGCCTATAAGACAACACGTTCCTCAGCCACTGTGGCGGATTGGGACTCGTTGCTAAACCACGTTCGTGAAAATGAAGCATGGGAGATGTTGGAACGACGTGTAAACAAGACCGCTGTTGAGCAATTCAAAACAGTAGAAGGCGATCTACCACCGGGCATTAACTGGTCGGAGACTCAGGTCGTCAATTTCCGCCGCAAATAAAGAGAGGTAAATCTTATGGCTAATGATATGGTCGCTATTACAGCGTCAAAACTACCTGCGCACTTGCAGGGCAAAGTAAAAACTAACAACGTGTTCGCCTCTGCGATTTCTGCCGGTGGCTTTCCTGTTGTTTCTATCAAGGGTAAGGTGTTCCACATCACACGTGGTGACGAGAAGACCCTTGTAACCAAGGGCGAAGACGGTGATCCGGCCTCGTTCATTGAGACAGTCATCGTTGCTGTGAACCCTAACAAGTCCAAGGTGTTCTACGATAGCGGCTACGAAGAAGGCATGGCGGCTAAGCCTACATGTTACTCCAATGACGGTGTAGCACCTGCGGCAGACGCTGAACATCCACAGGCTAAGAAGTGTGCGGCTTGCCCACACAGCCAATGGGGTTCTCGTATCACTGACAACGGTGGTAAAGGTAAGGCGTGTTCAGACTCTATGCGTCTGGCTATTGCTCCACCAGATCAACTGAACGACCCTATGTTACTTCGTGTACCTGCGGCGTCGCTGAAAACTCTTGGCCAGTACGGTCAGCAGTTAGGCAAGCGCGGTGTAGAACCACATCACGTGGTGACTAAGATCGGTTTTGACTACAACGTTGCGCACCCTGCGCTTACGTTCAAGGCTGTTAGGTTCGTAGAGGCGGATGAGCTTCAAGAAGTCGAAGCAGTTCTCGTTGATGAAGACGAGACTATCACGCAGATCACTGGCGTAGCTAACCCTACCACTCGTGATGTGGAGTATGTAGCGTCAGAGCCTGCACCCAAAGCGGCCAACAAGATCGAGGCACCAAAGCCTGAGCCAGTACCTGAGCCTGAGCCAGTAGTGGCGGCAGAGCCTGAACCGAAGCCCGCACCTGCTAAAGTTGACGACTACGACAGTATCGACGAAGCGCTAGACAATCTCGACTTCGACGACTAGCCCCGACTGTTCGCGAATAACGGGGGTTCGCCCCCGTTATTTATCTGTTAACCCGTCAACATAATAGGTAACGGCATGGGTACATTAGAGTTCCTAAAGCTAGTACTACCGTCGCAAGGGCAGACCGTCCTTGGACTTGTCCAAATAAAGGACGACGGTGGTTCTTGGTTCAAATGGAAAAACTACCCCAACGCCGAAGAGGCAGCACGAGCAGCGTTAATCTTCGATGGTAGAGGAGAGACAGTTTACTTCGGAGTAAACTCATTCGGTGATTGGTATACAGACGAGAAGACCGGTAAACGGCGCATTCGTACTCAAGAGAACGTGGTGGCCTGTCGGTCACTCTTTGATGATTTCGACGTCGACGTAGACAAGAAAGATGCGTACGACACAAAGCAAGAAGCATTCGAGGGAGTACTCGAGCTTGCTAAAACACTACGGTTAACACCTTCTATCGTTAACTCCGGTGGTGGCTACCACAGCTACATCCACCTTGATGAAGATATAACCCCACAGGTGTGGGAAGAACTGTCCGCTATGAAGCGTGACGTTACCATGCACCTAAACATTAAGGCAGACCGTGCGGTAGACAGCGACACGTCCCGTATCCTGCGCCCTATAGGTGTCCATAATAGAAAGTATGATCCACCGCGCCCTGTAGAACTACTTAAACAGGGAAAGGTTTACTCAGTTGATAAGGTTCGGTCGGCGCTCGTCAACTTTATAAAAGAGAACAACGTACAACCGGCACCCACAACTAGAAAAGCAGGCGGTGTTAACCCGTTCGCCGCCGCACTAGGCGACTACCCTGATAGCGACGCGGAAGCTGTAGCACGTAACTGTGCCGCAGTGCGCGAGTTCCGAGACACTGGGGGCAACATACCAGAACCTCATTGGCACCGTGCCATCGGCGTGGTCAAATTCTGTACAGACGGCGAGGCGAAAATTCACGAGTGGAGTGAGGGCTATGAAGGCTACTCGCAGATCGAGACCCAAGAGAAGATTGATGAGTGGAGTGTTGGGCCGACGTCGTGTGTTGAAATGGACCGCCACGTCGGTTGTATGGCTGACTGTCCGTTCGCTGATAAGTGCAAGTTCCCGCTACAGCTAGGTTTCACGGAAGAAGCAGAGTCCGTCGCTGAGCCTACCGTAGACGCTGACGACGAAACCGATAAGAGTACGACGGCGACGGGATCAGTAATTGAGGGGCAAACAATCCCATACTGGCCGCAGACTGGCTACCGTTGGAACGGTTCAGCGCTGTCACGCTCGTACGTCGACGAAGAAGGTGTTGTTCATTGGACGCCCTTCTGCCGCTCGTTCATCTACCCGATCAATCGTATCCAAGACAGCGAAGGCACGTGGGTAATCCACTGGCGAGCACTGGAGAAGAACGGCAAGTGGCGTGAGTTCTTTATGCCTATGCACGAATTAGCATCGACGGACATGATGGCGAAAACACTAGCGTCGTACGAGGTGTTCCTCACACGCTCAAAGAGTTCGAGGAATTATATGGCAGAATTTGCAGAAGGTTTAATTGAAACACTACAGGCTTGGCGCATCGAGACCAAGACGTTCACTCAATTTGGGTGGCTGAAGGATCGTTCGGGCTTTGTTATAGGCACTAAGCTACTGACAGTAGACGACGAGCATGAGGTTCTGTGTGATCCGGCTATACCTACAGACATTGCACATGACTTTGGCCGCAGTGGTACACTCGAAGAGTGGATCGCCAACATAGACAAGCTGTACAACCGCCCCGGCGCGGAACCCTTCCAGTTCGCACTGTGTCATTCAATGGGTTCAGCCCTTGTAGAGTTAATGGGATCGAGCAACTGGCACGGTCTACCTCTGGCATTCACAGGGCATGGGGGTACAGGTAAGTCTACCGCCGCCAAGATTGCATGTGGCTTCTACGGCAACCCCGAGTACATGGAGAGACAGACTGGTGAACAAGGGTCGACGCTCAACGCTGCTATCAAACGTATTGCCATCATGGGGTCTGTGCCTATGCTCCTCGACGAGTTCTCTGGCAGATCGCCCGACGAGCTTACACGGACAGGATACGCACTGGCCAACGGTCGAGACAAAGAGCGTCTAGGCACCAATGGTAAATTCAGCACCGTCGGCGGCCAGTGGTTCAAGAACAGCTTCATCACCTCGAACGACTCGATCATGGAAAGCATCAGCAAACTACCAGCTGGTTATAGAGTTGAAGCCACACAACTACGTTTCTTTGAGGTGTCTCTACCTGCCGACTACAGGAGCCGAGTGTTCCCTGACATCACGCAGGAGTTCATCGAGAACCACATGGATAACGTGTACGGTGAGGCTTGTCGTCCGTTCATCCGGTTCATCATCAAGAACAACGACTGGGTGCGCCGCCAGATAGTATCGGCACGGAGAAAGTTTAACCCTGAGTCCGAGGACGATAACAAAGAACGTTTCTACCGTGACACCATCGTGACTGCCCTCGTGGCAGGTAAGATCGCTGAGAAGCTAGGTCTTGTCTCGTTCGACATGAAGGTAATGAAACAGTGGGCGATGCAACAAGTGCTCAAGATGCGCGAGAACCGTAAGGAAACTAACCTCGACATCAGTGAGCAACTGGCCGCGTTTATCTCTACGTTGCCGGGTCGTTTGATTATCACGAAGCACTTCGGCGACAGTAGAGCCAAGGTCAAAGAGCATCCCATGGAGATGATGCGTGGACCTGCGGTGGGTCGTGTGTGTACCGAAGACAAGAAGGTTTATGTTACAGTCAAAGCTATAGCAGACTGGTGTAAGGAGCATGGGGTAGCACCTGCGGCGCTTCGTGAGGAGTTAGATCGCTCTGGCTACCTACTCCACCAAGCAGATGGGTCATTCAACCCACGGATAAGTCTTGGTGCAGGCACCACGGTGCCGAGCGGACAGGCTCGTTGTTACGAACTCAAGTACGAGAAATTCTTCGACGGTAAAGCGTTAGCGCTCGTGGAGACAGATGAAGGAGTGATGACGGAAACGCAACTGGATGGGTGAGAGCATGACAGAAATACAACAAATAATAAAAACGCTGAAAAACCGTATCAACGGCATGAGCAAGAACGCTGAGCAACGCCACGAGCACGGACTGAAACAACAGGCAGAAGAGATAGGATACCTTCTGGAAATGCTGGAGAACAGAATTGAAAACTGAGGTGAACCATTATGGAATACTTAGTTAAAGGTTTGTTTTGCGCGGCTCTAGTGCCGCTGGCATATGGAGCTTGGCTAATGATGCAAGACTCCGAGTTAAAGCACCAAGTCCGTAAGGATTTAAAAAAGAAGTACCCCCACCTAAGTCGCAGTGAACTTAGGGAACTAACGTACAGGAAGTTAAAAGAGCAGTATGAACAACGACATTGACCTTTCAATACCGCCAGAGCGTATCGTCGCTGCATTGGAGAAAATCCAGTGCACGGCGACGCCTGCGATGAAAGCGTTCCTGATCTACCACATCAGAGCGCGAGGCGGGTCAGTGCCTCCAGCTTGTGAACAAGAGTTGCACCAGAGCCATACCGCTCACGGGTAGTAGCGTGCCCCATCAAATCCGCACAGAGTCTGTCAGGTTCTTTAAGTTCCAGCAGTCGGTCCTCAAAGCTGTGGCGTAAGCTGTAAACAGTATGGCCTTCCGTCTCCAACAGCCCCTTCCTCCTCAAATACCTATTCATATCATCAGAGAACCTGTCCTTGCCTGCGTACCGTGGAAACCCGTCTGGATGTCTGCGCATTGCGGTAAGAGATATACCAACAAGAGGTATGTCACGCTCAGACGCTGAGTTCTTTAGCGCTCTCGTGGCGTTAGGGCGTATCTTTATGTGCGGTATGTTCCCCGTCAAGTCTATGTCCGCAGGCTCTAGTCCTGCCACCTCCGCAGGGCGGCACCCTGTATTCACCAACACAAAGAAGATGTCCCGCGCTTCGGCGTTCGGGCCTTTCACCACGGCTTCTGTAAAGTTGTCCGTGATCCATTCCACAGCGAACGGCGGCCTATGGTTCTCGCTCTGCACAAACCGCAGACCCTTAAAGTGGTTAACTATCGGCAAACGCTTACGGTCTATGATCGTCTGGAACGAAGCTGAGATATAGCTTATATCTTTGTTCGCACTGTTAGGCGTAATGTCGTCGTCGACGATACGGTCCTGCCACCAGTCGCGGAACTCAAGCGCGTCGTCGCGCTCGACATTCATAATGTCAACATCCCCCAACACACCTATCAAGTTCTTAAAGGCTTTTAGCCTTGGGTTCCTCCACCGGCGTATCTGGTCTGCGCTCTTCCCCAGTAGCTTTGTCTTCTCGAAGTCGAAGTACAGGTCATTCATCTGCGACAACTTGATTACTGGCCTATCCACGGAGCCGAGTACCGCACCGCTTATAGCAACGTCCTTGGCCTCGCTTGGTTCAAGTGCCTCGATACGGCGCAAGACTTCCTCCAACCCTCTCCCCAATAACTCCTTCTCTGGTCGGTAACGAACACCACGTGCCGCCGCCAACTTCACCATGGCGTCAAACTTCTGCGCGTCGTCTGAGCCTTCGGACAGTGCGATCCAATAGTTCAGGAGGTTATCTTCCACCTCTGGCACCTTACGTCGTGCCTCACTTTCGCTGTCCGTCTTCAGAGATATTTGCACAAGCCCGCGACCGTCGTAAGCTGTAAACCGCTTAGGAACTCGCTTTACAAAGTAGTAGTTTTTTCCTCGTTGTATCAGGGCCATCCGTCGTAGATAGCGAGAAATCCGCCACGGCACAAGCACAAAATGTTATGCAGAATGTTATGCAGATAAGCACAGTGATGAGTCGTGCGTACGGTTAAGTACTTGTAATCATTAGATAATGTATGCGGAATGTGGCGGACAGACAGGGATTCGTGTTATCTGTTTACGGGTTTGTTATCAATGACTTACGAGGTGTAATTACACAAATGTTATGCAGAATGTTATGCAAAACTAACCCCTAAAAAAGACCCGGCCTAAAAGGAGTTAAAGGCCGGGCCGAGGGGGCCACTGCGTGGGAGGGTTGCAGTGACTAGGGGAGAAAACTATTCAAATCGTTTCGCTGCTCTCTTCTCTCTTGCTGTTTGTTGGTACGGTGACTTCATCAAATCAGAAATAGGCTGGGTTCGTAGTGCTCTTCTGTCTTTCCCGAAGAACGGACGCACACGCTTTTTCTGCTTTTGTAAGTCGCGGAACTCGTCCCGTAGTTCCTTAGTACGCTCTCGGTCTTTATTGTTCTTGGCGTCTATGTACTCTCTGCGTATCCTACCAGATTCTTCTGAGAAATACTTCGTAAGCTCGTACTGCTGCCCTCGTGTCCACTTGATGTTATTAATCTGCGTGGAGGGGATACCTAAGGCGTTCATTAGAAGCGCACCGGCATCTATCTCCCGAGGGTCTACTACGACGTCACCATTAGTCATGGTGTAGCCTTCTGTACCTAAACGGTAAGACTCGATAGCTGTTCTTAGACCTTTTGGAACCGAATACTCGATGGCTTTTAGAACATCACCTCGTCCAGCGGCCTGTCCTGCACGACCAAAGTTGGTAAGTGTTGTACCAAGGGGTCCAGCGGCGGCTTGGAAGAATGTGTTTTCGATGCCATCAGGGCTAAGCTCCCACTCTGCGTATGGTAGAGGGTGGAATATCTTACCTTGTGACAGCTTAGTGGACATGTCGATACCTGCAAACGCAGGCAAACCACGGGACAACAACGTCGCCAGCCTCTCGTCTTCTACGTTACTGCGTATCCACCGCTCTAAATCTTGTGGTTCATCTTCCCCTGTCATAAAGGCTAGTACGTAAGGTGCGATTGTAGACACCATCGGTATGCCCATGGCACCGGCGCTTACGCCTGCGAACGTAAGTTGCGCGTGCAGCGCACGTCTAGCCATCGCTCTCTCTTCGGGGCTAATACTCTTATCCCTGTATGCGGCGTCAAACCCTTTTGCGTAAATCCAAGCCATAGTCAGCTGATACTTACGGAACTGGGTTGTTGCTTTTGGCAAACTCTTGATTAGTAGCGGTGCGTCTAGCCTAGAGAAGTTACCTTGGGTTTTCTCCACGGTGGCAATAGCAAACTCTTCAGGGGTCATCCGCTTGGTTTTCATAGCCGCTGGGTCTTTCTGGGCCAAGTCGAACGCGGCGACCGCTGTTGATATACGGTTATGTGCCTCTACGAAACGAGCCACTTGGTACAGCTTGTGTACGGTTGTTCCTAACTTGTCCGTAGCAGCGTCAACCATACCGAAACCCGTACGGAATCTATCAAATTCAGACAGGTCTTCTTCCATACCGACGTCAAGTAGCTGTCGCATCTGGAGTTCTTCCAACAGTTTCCTGTACTGAGGCGGGACGTTCTCTAGGTCTACATCCACTTCCATGTTTTTAGCCATGGATGTTGCCGCCACAGATACTTTGTAACCCTTAAATAGTGCGCCGAAGGCTTTACTATACCCGTCAGTCCCCCAGTTAGAACCGAATACACCTCGAAGCTCCATAGCCGCAATCATAGTCTGCGTGGCGTTCGTCAAGTGGTAGCCGATACTGGTTGTTAACATGTAAACAGAGTTAGCCGCAGTTAAGCGATCCTGCAAAGCAGTGAAGAAGTTATCTTGGGTGGTCAATGTATCTTGGTAATGACGCGCCACTAAGTTGTAAATCTTTTGGAGTTCGCCTCGATCCTGCTTGGCTTCATTGGCTGCGTTAGTAAGCTCAGTGTTTATCTGTGCGCCATTCTCCATACTCGCCACCAGAGATGCTTCAGCCCTAGCGTGGGATAAGAACGCACGTACCATATTCTTGTCATAACCTGCGCGGTTCTTACGTTGCGCCCCCGACAAACGAGCGTTGCTGTCGTCAAGTGACTTGAAGTACATGTCTTTAATCATGGCTTCGAAAGCGTTACGGGCGTTTGCGTCAAGCCCAGAACTTGCATCAGCGTTTAAACCACCGAGGACTTTTGCCAGTACTTCCTGTGGCATTTGCTTCTCAGCACTGTCGTCAACTGCTTTCTCGGAGGCATCCACGAACGCGTACTTGCTTTCGTTCTTATCTGCAAACCGCCTAGCTTGCCCCATGGTGTCAAAGAAGGAGATCACATAGTGGCTCTCATCAACCTTTAAGTCTTCAACTGCTTTTCTATTTGCTGTGTTGTCGTCGTCGTTAAGCGCTTTCTCTGCGTCCAACAACTGCTGTGATTTTAGCTCCGTGGCGAAGTTACCGAAACGCTTGAGTGGTGCGTACGGCCCCTCAAGGGCAGCGGCGGAAAAGAACTTAGAGTCCACGCCAGCAGCCTTAGCTATTTCTAACTTACGCAGGCGCATGTTCTCACCATGCTCGAAGATACCTCTAACCAAAGCCTGTTGGTCATCGTTTAGTCTAGCCCACGCCGTGGCCATAACAGGATCAATCTTAACTTTGTCCGGTCTGCCGGGATCGTAACCCCACTTCTGGAACCGTGTGGACTTACTGATAAAGTCGTTGGCGACGTCTAGGTCTCCCTCAGACATGTTACGTGCAAGTCTCGCTATGCCTTCCACCTGCATACGTATTTCGTTTCGGGCTTTCTCAGCGGTCAAAACAGCATCGTACCAACGTCCGATAGATGGCATACGATCTTTGTAGTCTCTGGCTATCTGGTGGAGAAACTTCACACCGTTCGCGCCAGTAGAGGCTACCTGATTTAAGTCGTCGTAAAACTGCGTAACGCCGTCGCCGAAGTTGTCTTTAACGAACGTTCGTGCACGCCCACCTCTATCACGGTAGTCGGACTGCTTAGGTTTCTGTTGTGTCCCCGCAGTGCTCTGTGCCGCACTGGACTGCTCGTCAATAGGATCGGTCAGTGGGTCTTTCTTAGTAGACGCTGTTACACCATCTAAGTAGCTCTTGAACGCGTCAGAAGGTAGGAACTTACGGTTAACCAGTTTCTCGTAAAAACTCCTCATGGCTTTACCAAGGCGCGAGAAGAAGTTGTCAACTGCTGTCAGTGGTTGGTCCTGAGTTGTTGCCCAACGCGCTGTCTGGTCGGCGTAGTACTCACTGAAAGATGTCCAGTATGGGTCAAGCTGACCTTCAAACACCTCAGTGATCTTACCTGACTTCCTAGCACGTAACGCTTCCACCAGTTCGGGGTTAGTCTTGCCCTTCTGAGAATTAACCCACCGCTCGTGGTCAGCATACAACTGGTCTTGTACTTCTTTAGGAGCTTGGTCGAACGCTTCCTTCTGGTGTATGTGGCCTAGCTCGTGCGCCAGTGTCTCTAGGTTGGCGGCGGTAGATGCGTTCTCGTCAAAGATTATATAGTGCGTGCCGTCAGCTATACGCCGTGTCGAACCGCGTTCGTTAGCGTTTAGCGTCCCAGAGCCGACTGCGCGTAGTGGGCCAGTAAACTTATCTTTATCTGCTTTTGCGTCAGCCTTTGTGGTTACATACACGTCGGCGTCAATGCCAAGCATGTCTTTCCACTCGCGGACAACGCCTTGTAACTCAGGCGACGTGTTCTCTGAGAACGCCAAGCCTTGGTCGTAGTTGGCAAACGGCGTCTCTTCATGCACGCGCTGTGCTTCTGCCTCGGCCTTCTGCTTAACTTCTATTAGTTCAGCTTTCTGCTCGTCAGAGATTAACTTCGCCGTCGTAGTTTCCACGTCGGTGTTAGTGTACTTAGTGCCCTTAACTGCGGAGTAGAGTGGACGCCCAGTTTTGTTACCGTAACCTCGCACAAGGGCTACGTCACCGCGTTGGTAAACAACTTCACCGCCAAGATCATTGGCTACCTTGTCTGCGTCACTAATTTGTTCGGGTGTTGCTTGCCGTGGTTCCACCTTGGGTTCTGGCATAGGCGGCACAACTACACGGCGCTTCTTCTTGGCAACGACTGGTACCTTAGCCGCACGCTCAGTTTGCTCCGCAGCGCTTAGCTGCTCTGGGTTTTGTTCCCCATCAGCACGTTCTTCGCTTTGCTCAAGTCTAGTCCCTTCTTCTCGTACTTCTCTACCAGCTGGGTCAGTCTCTTGCGGGTCTGCTTGGCTTTCAGTTTGTCTGCTTTGGTCGGTGATTTCACGTTGGGCATTTTCTGTGTCCTTAATAAAGTCGGCGCGGATAAAATCATACTCTTGCCCTAAGGCGTCTAAGTCAATGTTTCCGTCGTTATATTCTGTGGCGTATGCCACCCATTCGAGGCGAGAACCAGCGTCCATAGATTCAAACGCAATACGGTCTGATTCGTTCTCTACGTCAGACTCAAACCCGTTATCCCATAGGTCTGCGGCGGGTTTGTACGCTCTATCTTTGCGTAAGTCCGCGTCGAACTCAGCACGTACAGCCGCTAATTGCTCCGGCGTCTGTTGCTGGACGGGCGTCTCTTCCATGTTGTCTATGAAGGCTGCATCTTCTGGAGCCATGCCATCACGTGCGCCTTGGTTTGCGGATGCCAGTGTGCCGGAACCGTCACCAAGGTCGGCGTTATCAAAGACTTC
>Ga0181563_10003036_pt1 | contig 16157 bp, 19 predicted proteins | sample 011ome_25_FD_133759 | JGI IMG/M metagenome (GOLD analysis project Ga0181563, IMG submission 133759) | Coastal salt marsh microbial communities from the Groves Creek Marsh, Skidaway Island, Georgia - 011512CT metaG (megahit assembly) | ecosystem: Environmental > Aquatic > Marine > Intertidal...
AAAGCAATCTTGCTCATACTGCTTCTCCTTTAGGATATTTAGATTTAACCGCTTGAACCTTTGCAAGCATTTCAGCGGCGGCATCCCCACCTTTCCATAGAGCGTCTAATTGATCGCCGATGGCTGGGTATTCGGATGCTCGTTGTTGTTTGTAGGCTTCAGCGGCTACTAATGCTTCAGCGGCGGCGAGGTCATAGGACACTACTTGCTCGCTGGCATCATAGGCAACGTCACCACGGATAGTTACAACCGATGGGTTTAGTTGATAAATTGCTTGGTATAAGTTCATCCTGCAATCTCCATAAGTAATATACGAACATCACCCCAATCTCTTGCAATGCCTGCTTGCACCCCATTTTGTGACGCTATCCAAATACTGTAATTTGTGCTTGCTGTTGTGTTAGGTGAGTCTAATTTTATTAAAGCACCTTGGCTGTGTCCGTAGCCAGAGTTTGAGTCATAGAAAATTGGTCCTGAGTTCCCCGAAAAAAGAGACGTACTTCCATTTCTGCGTACAGAAACTCTTACACCCGCACCTGCACCGTTTCCTGTGTTGGCATTAAAATTGGCTATTACAAGTATCTTGGAAGATGCGCTTGATGGTGTAATAGATAAATTAGCACCTGTATCAACAAAACTTTGGTTAGTGGTAAACATTGAGGAACCGACATCTATCAACTCTTTCACCTGAATCACACTACCCGCTGGCAACCGTGCAGAGGCAACTGTTCCTGTTAAATCTGCGGCATCTAAACCAGCCGTACTGGTAAGGTCAGGCGTTGTAATCCCTGTCGTTCCATTTAAAACTATACTCATATCTATTCCTTAGACAATGACCCAACGGGAACCAGTAGGAACCGTTACCGTCACGCCGCTATTAATTGTTACTGCGCCAAAAGTGCCAGCATTGCGACCTGCCGTAATGGTGTAATCCTGAGTTACAGTTTGCTCGTTTTCCCAGAAGATACCGTCTTTAGCACCAGCCTCTAAAGGAGCGCCGCCAACCGTAAATGAAGTGGCATCCATATTCCCAAGGACATTAACTGCCGCTTGAAATGTGCCACCAGAAGCACGAGAGACTACATCGGCAACCAAGAAGTTACCAAAAGCATCAATTACCAATTCGTCACCTGTCGTAGCTCCAGCAACCAAAGTCACTGTAACGCCATCTGTGGCTGTGTAATCGTCGCCTGGTCGTAGCCGTACACCATTCAAAGTTACGAGCAGTGAGGGGGCTGTGTAGCTCAAGGTAATGCCATTAGCATCAGCACCTGAGAAGACCGTTTGACCGCTAGTTGCTACAAATTCATAAGTAGCTAAAGTGCCTACAGATGCGCTAGAAGCCGCCAGCCAACCAGTAGCTGTGTAAATCTTCATTACACCATCGGTAGTGTTAAAGTACAAAGCTCCAACAATCAAAGCCTCGCCATCATTGTCGAGAGCGGGGTCAGATGCTTTAGCACCAAGGTAGCGATCATCAAAGTTGTCAAGAATCGTTGCCGCAGATGCCGCAGATTGAGCTGCTGAAACTGCACTAGCTGCCGCGTCAGTGGCTTGATTAGGGGCGTCAATAATTGCCGCTAAGTTTGCAACTGTTGTATTAATATTGCTTTCGTTAGCAACTACGGCATTGATGTTTGTAGCATTAGCTACGGCTGCGTTAATATTGGTAGCGTTACCAGCAACTGCCGTAATGTTAGCTTCATTACCAACGGCGGCATTAATATTTGCTTCGTTAGCAACAGCATCGTTAATGTTACTTGCATTTGCGACAGCCGCATTAATATTGCTTGTATTAGCTACGGCGGCATTGATATTACCTGCGTTTGCAACAGCCGCATTGATATTAGCTGAGTTATTAGCAACAGCCGTAACGTTTGCATTGTTAGTGGCTACTGTGGTAACATTACCAGAGATACCCGCAACTGTAGTAACATTGCCAGAAATACCAGCAACAGTAGTTACGTTAGCATCATTATCAGCAACAGTTGTTACTTTAGTATCAATATTTGCAACTTTAGTAACATTAGCGTTATTACCAGCAACTGTATTTACATTAGCAATATTATTGCCAACAGTATTAATATTACCAATTGAGCCAGCAACTGTATTTACATTAGCAATACTACCAGCCGCTGTGTTGACACTAGCAATTGAACCGCCTGTCAAGTTAACGTTAGCAATACTACCAGCAACAGTATTTACACTTGCGATATTAGTATGTACTGTAGTAACGTTTGCGATATCTGTAGCGACTGTATTAATGTCTGCAATATTAGAAGCTACGATATCAATATTTGTTGTAATTGCAAGTTGACCAATGGCTTCTTCTGATTGCACAACAAGAACGTCAAGCTGACTACCACTAGGCACATCAGCTACGTTCAAGAATACAATTGAATTATTAACAATATCGTATTTAGTACGATCATTAACAATTACGCCATCAACTTCCAATCGACAATAGTTATCTCCCTTAATAGGCGAGGGAATTGGAAAAACCCGTGTGCTACCATTAAGAGAAAAGGAGTGTCGTGATGGAGTTTCCATAATATTCCTTATTTCATTTCTTTAGAGGTTGTCGAGAACAATCCCTCAATAACAATTGACGAGATTACAAAATCATCAGGAGATGAGTCCTTAATAGTAATATCTACATTGCCTACTTTTGAAGAGATATGTAAATCTAAATCTCGCATTGAATTTGTGTGAGATTTGGTAAAAGTTGTGTTGTAATCTTTTCGATACACATCAGCATCAAAATTACCTTTTCCAGCAATAGTGACTTTCTTAATCAGCATCTTATTCAAAGGAGTCCTAACACCCGTCAATAATGGGTAATAATCAGGAAGCAAGATACTAGATTCATACGGATACTCAATTAGATCAACACCATTATCTGAAGATACATCTACATTATCATTTGGAATATTATAATCCAATTGCATTTGATGGTAGCGGTAATCAGTTGCTGTTTTGCAAATAACCAAAGCCGTTGACCCTATTGAGAAATACTCAAAAGAGTTACCATTAACTGCTAAATCGTTTAATAAATTCCAGGTACTCCAAGCTGATTGGATTCGTTTCTGTCCGTCTTCTTTGTAGTTGTAAAGATAAATTGTATTATCTTCAGTACAGCAAAGAACAAAACCAAGAACACCATCTGCAATTAGCTTTTTAATAGGCTTTGTCAAGTATGTAGGAGTGCTGATATTTAAATCAATACCCTTAACACTTAAGTTGTCTGATTTAATGTACTCGCGTAATTGTTGCCGATTGTCCGTTGTAGAGACAAAGTATAAACTGTCGTTAACAACCACAGGCTCTACGTCAACCGCCATTGGGTAATTGGTAGCATTACTCAAAGATACCGTACTAGGACTAAAGTAGCCCTCAGCAATCAATTCATACTGAGCGTATTTTGTAAAGATATACAACGAATTGTTAAATGGTTTGACAAAGTAAATTTTACTAGCTTGGTTAGTTGAGATAGTAACGTCTACAATATCTGTATCCACAACATCAATAGCCGTTGTAGAGTAAAAGTTTGTATAGTTTGCAGCCTCTGACAAAGTCACACTGTCTTCTGACGCAATACCTAAACGGTTTTTGTAGAAGAACAAATCGTGAACTGTCCGATTTACAAAAGAGGGGTCAGGATTGTTGTCCTCATTACCAACACGAGGCAGTGACCAATCAATTAAATCCAAAGTAAATGTAGCAATACCGCCTACGAGGGCTGTACGGTCACATTTAATTGGCATATTTGTTAGTTGACCACGATCTGCCGCAGGGTCAAGACACTCTTCCCAAGAAGAGCCATTCCACTTTACATAGTAATCGGTAAAGTTATTACCCTCTTCGCCTACAATTTTAACAAATACATCTGAAAAGCCCATGTCTTTGGGCAAATCTGTAATCTTGTTTACTGAGCCTTTCCAGCCCTCAGAGGCTTGGTTACCCCAAGAATCCCACGAACTGAATGTAAAATCAGAACCGTCAGCTCGCCAAATCTTTAGGATAGAACCCACACGGCTACAAGAGAAACCATTAACTCCATTGATAAGCCCAACCATATAATTGGCTGCGTAGTCAGAATCTTCAAATCCTGTAGGAGGGTCTTGTGCTTCTGTTCCTCCAATAGCAGGTTTGTCAGGGTTACACGCATAAGTTACACCATTTAGATAAACTGCATAGTTAAAGGGGTTGAATCGGTCGCCACTTCCTCGCTTAATCCAGAAGTAGGCTGTACGGTCATAGGTAGCCTGTAGAGGCGTTGTAACTGAGTAGTCAAGCCCTACAGTAGCATTACGTGCAAAAAGCCATGTACGGTCTTGTACGGTCAACCCTTTAAGGTTGCCAGATGACAAATAAGTTTTAACCGCCGCTGAGTTGTAAACAACCGTCATCTTAGTACCGCTCTTATGGTACACTTGGATTGGGTCAGCCGCATCAAAGGTTTCTAAAAAGATATACTCTTCATCGTCCTCGCCCCGATCATAAGTATGGAATACTTTAGCAAACTCCATTTCGGGGTAAGTGGCGTAATCTTTGGATGTTTGAAATTTAACTGGTGGGCGCTTTGTAAGCCCTGCTACCAAATCTGGTACGCAGTTAATCATTTCTCGACATTGATTATCAAGGACTAATTCAGGATTCTGTTGAGATACGCCATTAAAGAACGGAGGATATACTTTGTTAATTTTAGGCATTTAATCCTCCTTAGATTAATGGGGTAGGGTTTGTAGCCCTATCGATTAAACGGTTGCCTCTAACTAGGTTAAATTTAGATTGTTTCAAATGCTCGCGTTCAACTTTGATACGCTGCAAGTTAATTTTGCTTTCAAGCTCTCGCTGAGTTGTTTCGTCACCATTCAGGTAAACGTGGAGATGCTTGGATGCAGTCAGCACCACAAAGGTACGAAAGACATCTGGAATGTTGTCAAAAGTAATTTCAAGACGCACAATCAACTCGACTGGGTCTGTAAAGATACCCGTCATTTCTGCGCGGTTGTAAAGGTTTCCACCCTCCATAAAGTACTCATTGTTTTCAAAAGCAATTATGTTAGGAGGCAGTGTAATATACCCATCTGTATCGGGTACATACGAAATATTAAAGGTGTTAAACCACCATTTATTTTCTTGTTCTTCTCGTAAAGTTTCAGAGAGAATTGTACGAGCTTGTCGAGCTTCGTGACCCTCTGGCAGGCTGTCGATTGTTACGCCTGATGGGATAGGTAGCTCGCCAATATAGCGGAGCATCCTGTTAATAGCATCAATTTCTGTCATTGTTTGATTCCTTGTCAATATAGTTGTAGACACTCCAGCCTTAATGACTACAAGTATATAGACAAGAAACCCCCAAGATTTCTCGAGGGGGTTCCTATCTAGCTTAAGCTACGGTACCACCAGTGATAACGCAAGAGCAAGCAGGCTTCAAGACGCCCATACCGTATGAGTAGTATGTGGTCATCAAAGTCGCCAATTGCTCAGGGATGTAGTTAACTTCAGAAGTAACGTCCATCAACTTAGCAACTGCAACTGCTTCAGAAGTGAAGATCAAAGCCTTCAACTTCTTGTTGGTGCCGCCAACGTCAACAGCGGTATCCACAGGCAAGTAGTTAGACTTGTAAATGCGGATGCCAGCAACTTCCATGACGGTACCTTTGTTGATACCACCATTGTCGCCAGACGTAATGTCCTTGTTGACAGCGTCAGACTGAGCCAAGTAAGAGAATACCTTTGGCGTTACCACCAAGTACTTCTCACCAGAAACGTCTTTCTCTTCCATAGCTGCTACAGCTTCAAAGACTGCTTCGATCAAAGCATCGCCTTTAGCTTTAGGAGTAGCGCCACTGTCGATCACATCGTTGTTAACTTCGGTACCGTCAGCCTGCACAGCAGAGCCACCGATAGTGCCAGAAGTTTGTGATGCGGTAATCAACATAGCTGCAACAGCCTTGTCGATCTTAACAGCCAGAGCTTCACCAGCTTGTTTAGCCAGTTCGCCACGGGTTTCAAAGTGAAGAACTTTCTCTTCGAATTTGTCAACAGCCAGAGCAAAGTACTCGAGTGCATCAATGTTAATGATACGCTCTTTAACTGGGATGGTTGCCATTGTCAACTCAGTACCAGGTACGTGAGTTTGGGTCTGTGAGTCAGAAGACTGACCAATCACAGGAACAGAGATTGAAGAACCGCTGTCGATAGACTTAGTCATCACCAAGTCGAGGAACAACTGCTTACGGTCAAATGCGGTCAGCACTGAGCCGTAATAGATTTCCAAAGCGTTTGCCATTTCGGTAGGTACGCCACGGGGAGTGGAGCTGTTGTTACCGATGTTATTTACTGTTAAAGCCATTTTAAATTTACCTCAAATGTTTGATTAAGATTGTATTTTGTAATCTTCGCTGTCTTTATTTTCTTCTTTAAGTTGTCCGTTGTTTCCGAACGCATCGTCTACTAAGGGCTTACAGAATACTTATTAATACAAGCATCAGGGTTACTAAATGACTCCTTTTTGGATTGAATGGGGATAAAGGCTAAAGGAGACGAAACGCCAATACCCCCAATTAATTACAAGATTCCCCGCTTACGAGCTGCAAGATATCGCTGGTCTACCATATTGGTATACTTAGCGTCCTTGCCGTACAAACGATCGGTCATAGCCTTTTGCCACTCGTTCTTATCGGAGTAGGGTTGCAAACCGCTTGCTGGAGCGTTGCCCTCTAACCGCCTTGCTTCTCGAGGTTGTGCTTGATCTCGTTTGAACTTCATGTACTCAAGTTGTGCGAGAACCTTGTCTTTGTTTACTGAGTCAACAGCTTCGTTGTATTCTTTGATAGTAGCTGGTGGCATATTTTCTGATGCCCACGTAATAATATCAACATACTCCTGCTGACCTCCGACAGATGTGTAAATCTCGTTACGCACTCCATCGGCATAAGCTTTTTGACCTTGGATGTATTGATCTACTTGATTTTTAGTAAATCCCTTTTTCTCAAGGTCGGCATAAGATTCGTCTGAAAGACTGCCATTCTTTACAAACTCTTGTTCGTATTTAGCCACACTAAAGTCAACTGTGTCTTGTGGCTCCTTTGGAGCGTCTTCGACCTTTTCGTCTTTAGCTGGTGTCTCGGCAGGTTCATCTTTCGGCTGGCTTAGTTTTTTTTCAAGTTCCTGATATGCTTTTAGCAAATCCTCTTGAGACTTAAACTTACCGCCGAGAAGCTCCTCTTGCTTAGTGCCATCTTCGTTGTACCCGTCAGGTACGCCAGAAGCCTTTTCTTCCTGAGTCTTTTGTGACTCACGGAAACGAGCGACAGCTTCTTGCTCTACCCGCTCTCGTTCGGATAGTTGGGGTTGCCCAGCAACCTGAGCTTCCCCCGTATTTTCTACATTAACTTCTGGTTCCATTACTCACCCTTTGAAGTTGCTTTTTTAGGTGCTTCTACAGGTGGGGTCATATCGATGCTGTTGGGGTACCCCATCTTTGCTTCCTGTGCTTTGTCACGCAGAAAGTAGTCAGCATCTGTAATGGTATTAGGGTTCTTTCGTTTGTAACCCTCTTGTTTGAGTTCGTACAATGATTTTGTATTAGCCATATTTATCTCCTTTGATAACTAATTATTGTTGCTGCATTAATTGCTGGGCACCTTGCTGAGAAACGCCATCGACGACATTACTCATACCTTGTTGTAGCAATTGTTGCTGTTGTGCTTGTTCTTGTTCTTGTTGAATTTGCTGGTCAGATTTAACCAAATCGGTTACGTCCAGACCCAAGCTGTTAGCAATCTTGTTGATATACACACCTACATTCATTCGGCTCAGAATAATTTCTGGGCTACCGAGTTCCTGCAAGAGCTGGTTGAACTGACGAATCTTATCTAATTCTACGTTTCGACCCAGAGCTTCGACACCTGTTACAATAGCCAGCTCAATACCCAAGGCTTCAACGTTTACATTTGTCCGTTGCAAAAGCAAGTAGGCAAGTGGTCGTTGTAATTCGAGGGACAGGATGCTGTATACGCCACCAAGAGATTTCTCGAGGTCGGCAGCCATATAACGGATTTCAGTAGCTGTGGTACGGTCAGAGTCACGTGCGGCACTAGAAGCCACCAAGAAAGCCTGTTCTAGGCGTCTGGTGAGGTCTTGAACCATATTCAAGGGTACCTGTAGGTCAGCACCTTTATCGACCCGCAGAACCGTGATATCTTGCTCGAGATCACCCAGGATACAAACACCGTTCTCAGCTTCGTTGATGTCTGCTACATCGATTACGGAGCCAGCTTTTTTACCAAAGAGTACACGAGACATCACTGAGGACGCTTCGAGCAACAACTGGTACAAAGCTTCTAGCGAACGGAAGTCGCCAAGGTACTGCTCAACCAAGCCTCGACCATAGCTTTCGCCATTGATAGAAGTCCAGCGTAGCGGGATGAATGGGAGTTCACGGTCATTTTTGAAGATGACATCGGAACCCTCTAGGAAGATATCCTCAACTTCTTGGAACTCGTACCATGCACCCTCTTTGCGAATAGCGCGGGTATAGATAGTTACTTTGGTCTTCTCGGCAAACTCTTTGTCTGCCAAAAGCTGATCCATAATATCTTGTGGTAGTGTGTCTTTTGTAACAGCTTCTTTGCTGATAATTTCCACAGGGTTACCACTGTAATCTCGAGAGACTACGTAATTAGCTAACTTGTAGCTCTTAAGACCTTTTTCGGTCTTGTATAGGAGGGCGTTACCGCCAATAACTAAGGACTTAATTGCCTCAAAGATCGGGACACGTAATGCTTCGCGCTCAATCTGTTTCATCATTTCTTGTTCCAAGATGACTAGGTTTTTCTCTAGTTCATCTTTGCCATTCTGCTGTTGCTGGTTTACCAGCTCTACAACAGCGGCATCTGGAATCAAGCGGAAGAAGCTGGTATTTGGGGGCAACAAGGCAAGCAATAACTTACTTGACAAGTTGTGAACCAAACGGCTACCTACGGCTTGGTAGGGTGTATCAATATCATCTGTCTCTGTGTGACCATCATCGGTTACAACAGAGGGAATAGTGAGCTTTGAACACTCTCTTGCACGATCTAAAACAGCAGAACGGTCAGCATCTAATTTTGAAAACTTTTGTTTTGAAGTCGAGAACTCGTTAAGCAGTTCTTCAACTGTATAAATTTTTGCTGCCATGTTTTACCTTTAATCTCTTTCTATCCAGTTTACTGTCCAAGCAAGGTCTGTGGTAGCACCCGCTGTTTGTGCAGAACACACAACAGCAAACTGACCGCCAATATATAAACCTAGTCCCAGAGACTCAGCATCTACTTGAGTAAGTGCCGCTGAGGGTGGGCTATTACCATGAGCTACGGTTGCTGTTGAGTAAACTGTGACTCCTACAAAACCCCCTGTAAAGCCTGTAGCTGTTGTATTGATATCCAACATACTAGCGCCGCCAGCAGAACCCCAAGAGCCGCCTGTAGCGGTCACACCGCCAACAAGCTGGATTGTAATCAAAGTATCTTCAGAGGCGTTGACAGGTGCAAAATCAAAGCGTGTCATCAAGGCACGTAGGTTAGGTACAGTTGATTGGTTTCTAAACACAGCACATACTTTGGGGGTATTCCCAATAGCAGTTGTTATATTTGCACCCACTGTAACTGGATACGTACATGGCGTATCAGGGTATTGAATTATAGAAGTCATTTATATGACCTTAGCCTTTAGAGGCGTTGGTGCGCTCACCAGCACCTGTACCGACTTGACCAGTACCCTCAGCGCCAGTAGTAACTGGGATTTGAAGAGACTTGGTGCCGAGCTTGGTAGCTTCTTGCTTACGCTTGGCTTCTTCTTCAGGTGTCAAGGCTTCGGTCTGTGTAGCCGCCATCTGGACAGCAGGAGCTGCGGGAGGTGGAACATAAACAGGTTTCTCAACAACAGACTGACCGCCCTTACCGCCTTTAAACATCAGCGTTGGGTTTTCTTTTTTTTCTTCTTGTTCGAAATATAGACCGCCAGCAAAAGCATACTGGGGGCTAAAGTGAAAGCCCAAGAGCCGCTCGAGTTGTTTGATAAATTTTTTCATTGTCTATCCTTAATTTTCAATTTGTTAGTTAATTTGCTAAAAGCTTTTTCTACCTCATCTAGCTCGTAGATATAAGTAGTGTATTGTTTTACACCCTCTATTTTTCTGCTCATTCTTTCTGAGCTGTCAGAGGCGTAATAATTTTCTAAGGGCAGTTTGTTCTCCACACTCAGTATACCAGCTTGAATTGTAAGCATATACAATGCTCTTGTGTTCCGATGCTCAGGTAAAACATAAGTGTAGGTAAAACCTAAAGTTGGAGGGCGTAGCCCATAGTAAGTGTTGTATGTGAAACTTGCAAAACCTATAACTTTATCGTCTCGCAACGCTAGGTAGACACACCACTGGTTTGATATAAACTGGTCTATACTAGCAGTACCATACCCAAAGACTTCCTTGCTGAACTTAATCAACAAGGCTTCTAGTTCGTCTTTGTATTTGTCCTCATATAGCACAAGTGATACTAACTTACTCACTTTTGTTTCCTTTCAAGCATCTCTAAATGCTCAATTAGATACCTAATTACATCCTGTTGACCAATAAGCCTATGAATTTCTTCAAGGCTTACTGTATCTTTAGGAAGACGATTAGGATATTTTTCTAATAAAACCTCAATAACTTGCTGAAAAGCAGTACTTGTAAGTTTCATTTAAGTCTCCTTTGTAGTATTTAAAACTACTTTTTATCTTAGATTGTCTTTTCTTTTAAAGTTGCTCGTAACCTATTGATTATTAACAGGTTTTGGAGGTTCCCAATAAACGACTTTATTACCATCAAATTGGTGCATATTTGCCAATCTCATAGTCCAAAGAGCATCTTCTTCGGTAAGCCCCTTAGACTCGTAGGCAGCGACAACAGCTTCCCAAAGTTCTCGTTCTGTCTTAAGTCCATCTAGGAGCTTTTCCGCTTTGACCTTGCCGACCCCAGGACAGCCTTTGTAGCCATCTGAGGGGTCGCCAGTTAGGGTCTGGAAGTAGGCATACTTAATAGCATCCCACTCCTTAGTAGTCACTTCTTCGTCTGTGTTATAATTGTAATGAGTACCAACCGTCTGGTATAGTACATCCTTGTCCATAGCACAAACAATGTAGTCTTCAGGATTCTGGGTCTTTAGCCATACGACATAGTCATCAGCTTCGATACCAGTTACTGTTTTTGTGTTGTGCGCCCGTTTCGCGTAATCCAAGATTTCAGCGTAGCCTGTCGGCTTGCGAGACTCTTTCCTATTTTCTTTGTAAGAGGTAGGAAGAGCAAGTCTAAAGTTACCTGCACCAGAGAATACAAGGAGGCTACCATCGCAATCAGTAGCATAAGTAACATTAGACACAAGCTGATCAAAAGTTCGAAAACACTGGTCAATATCCGTAAAATAACTGTCATCTTTTTCTGTTTCTAAGCCTGCTAAGACTTCCATTTCATTCCAAATTACACGGTCTTCGATTGCAAATCCTACTTTGTACAATAACGAATCAGCATCTACTAAGGCAATCATGGGCTATTCCTCTTCTGTGTCTTCTTCAGGTTCGACGTATGACAGTTCAATCTCTGCTACAAAGCCTGCTACTTTGTCAATACTGGTCTTGCCTGCATTGTCAAGGGCATCTTGTACAACCTTATCAACAATTGAGTATCCAAACTCTTTGTTGAAGTAGTGGACGTTGGCTGCCTTACAGAACTCAGCAATGTAGCTGTTCATAAACTTCATGGTATCTGAGGCGAATGTGGGGTCTTCCAGCGAGTTGGCTACATCAACCATATACGCTACACCATATTCCCCATAAAGGGCTACTGCTTGGTACAGCTCTTCTAAGGTTACGGTGTCACCAAGGTTGTCTAAAACATCCAAGAAGTCTTCTTGAATATCAGAGAAGTCTCGTACTTCGCCTAGTAATTTTCGTGCTTTCAATAAACTCATTTGTGTCTCCTTATCGACTAGCCAAAAGGCTCTTTCGTTTCTCTTTAGTGTTCTGTGTGTTAGTAGATGATGACCAAGCACCACAACCTTTACACATATATCGTTGGTACTGCCCCTTATTGGTATGGTAGTAACCCCGTTTCATAAGGTCAGCTCCACCGCACTTAGGACAGCATTGTTCTTCAGACTCATCGCCTGTTGTAACATTTGGATGGCTGCTATACCAAGGACGCATACGCAGGTAAACTTCCTCTAGCACTTGCACATCCATACAGTTGTACTCACGCATCTCATCCCAAGCTTCGTCGTCCTGAGACAAGCAAGCCAGCCACAGCTCAAAACCTGGGTACTTACCATGACCAAGCTTACGCGAGGGCACATTAAGCTCAATAGCCAAGTTCTCAAGAGAATTCTTAATGAACCTGAACTCCCTCTTGGCAATCAGCAAGGTATCAATAACTCGGTAGGGGCTTGGTGGCTTGATGCCGTTTACAACCGCCCTAGCGTTGATTACAGGGATATCAAACTTCTTACCATTGTGGGCTACAACAAAGTCAGCATCATCTAACTCTTTGATAATCGCTTGCACAATCTCTCGGTCGTTGTCGCCACGGCTCTCGTAATAGCGGATGTCGTCACCATACAGGTCTTTGACAGCACAGGACATTATCCGAGTATGGCTCGCTAGTTGCTTCTGCCCTACATTCTGTTTCCACACCCCCCAGACGTAAGCCAATGATGGTGCTGTTTCTATATCCAATAGAATTGTTTTCATTTGGTAACTCCTTGTTTGTCAGCCCAACGAACACGCACATCATCAGCAGTGAGCCACATATCTTTACCGCGCAATACGTCAGCAATTTCTTCTTCCGTCAAGAAACCTGTGTAGATTTCTCGAAATGTATTCTTTAGGTCTTTGTCGTTGAAGTTGATAAAGTCAATAACTTCGTGTCCCTTACCTTGAGTACCTGTCGAATAGTTGTGAATCATAAAGTGGGTGTAATCCTCCACCTCAAGCTTCGGGCACTTAAGGGCAATGATCGTACCTGCACTTGCTACGGTGCCTGCGATACGAGCTGTAACCTCAGCCTTTGTCCTTTTAATTGCCGCAATAATCTGGAACGCACTATCAATCTGACCGCCCCCTGTGTTAATATGAAGCGTTACTTTTTCCTTTGCATTAACTACATTGAGCATATAACAAAGCTCGCTGTATTCCGCAGGGGATTCGATGTCCGATGTAATAAAGCAATGGTAGGTATTGCCGTGCTTTACAATAGGAACCGTTTTGTCGAATAGACCTGGCTCCTTGTTTCCAAACATCTTACCAAGTTCAATTTCAAATTGTTCCATGTTGTCTCTCCTTTAGTAGGTGTACTCGCCTGACATACCTGCCACCGAATAGTCTGTGACTCGCTTCTCAAAGAAGTTAGCCAAAGAGCTGCCGTTGTTTAGTTCGTCCATCCACGGCAGTGGGTTTTCGGAACGGTTAAAGTTTGGTTTCAAGCCAAGCTGAATCAGTCGTCTATCCGCAATGTACTCAATGTAACCTTTAACTTCGCTTTGCAATAGATCAGTCGGCTTGTAAGTACCGAATGCAAAATCGATAAACGCTTGTTCAAGCTGGACAACTTCCCTAGCCATGTTGTAGATTTGTAGTTTGAAGTTGTCGTTGATCTCATTGGGGTTCTCTTTGCACCATGTACGGAACAACCAAGCGTTGCCCTCTACGTGTAAAGATTCGTCTCGCAGTGACCACTCATTAATCGTACACATACCCAGATACTTGCCACGGCGCTCAAAGTTCTTGAGCATTGCAAAGCTGCCGAATAACGAAATACCCTCAAGCAAGATACCCTTAGCCAGCGCCAACCCAAAGTTGCCATTAGACTTGGTAACCGCCATATACTCATCTTTGTCCAGCGTCTGCTTGTGTTTCAAGAAGTCGGTGTAATAAGTATCAGGGAACCCTAGACTTTCATTTAAGTGGGCATAGCCCTCTTGGTGGATAAACTCACGTGCCATAAAGCTTGTGAGCATCCCTCGAATCTCATTGTTCTGAATCGAATTGATTAGCGGTAAATAGCCAGCGGCTACGTTGAAATCGCTCTGTGTAAAGATGGAGAGAATGTTTTTAATATACTCTCGCTCTTCGGGTGATGCAGCCTTATAGTCCTCTACATCTTTTGTCATCTCAACCTCTTTCACAATCCAATGAATGTCTTCGGATTGCAAGCGGTACTCCTCGGCTTGAGGGTACTTAAGTGGTTTGTATGTTTTGCTTTTCTCAAATAAGCTCATTCGTCACCCTTGTTATGTTGTTATCCCTGACAAGCAATACACTCGTTCAGGTCTCCCTGCACACCATCTTGCAGTGCGTCTCGTTTAATTTGTACGTTGACTTTCTCAGTCTTCTTGCTGGACTCGGTACGCAGGTAGTACAGACCCTTAAGCGGTACGCCTAAGTCATCTGCGCCTCTGAACGCTCGGCGGTGTACCAAGTTTACAAAGCTCTTGTCGATACCAGCAGGGAAGAAGAGGTTCACTGACTGCCCTTGGCAGATGTAAGTCTGTCGCGCCCTTGCGTGTTCTACAACCCAGCGTTGATCAATCTCAAACGCAGTCTTAAATACTTCTTTGTCGTCATCGCTCAGGAAATCCAAGTGGTCTACAGACCCCTCGTTAGCCATAATCGATTTCCAAATTGTGTCGTTGTTATGCCCAAGCTTCTCCAACAACTTCTCCAATGATGGGTTCTTTACCAAGTGGCTACCAACCCGTGTCTTGTGTGTATAGCAGTTAGAAGCTCGTGGCTCGATACTGGGTGACACGCCAAGGATAATACTGCTATTGGCATTGGGTGCAATTGCCAGCAGGTGCAGGTTACGAACTTCGTATCCCTCGCCATCAGGTGCCTCGCCTCGTGTAATCGCCAATTCTTTACTAGCTTCCAAAGCTTTAGACTTTAGATTCTTGAACATTCGTTTGTTGATACTGATCGAGATACTAGACTCGAACGGTACGCTGTGTTGCATCAGGTAGTCATGGAAGCCCATAGCGCCCAAGCCTAAAGACCGCTCACGCTCTGCTGAGTAACGAGCCTTTGACAGTTCGTCAGGTGCGTTATCAATAAAGAACTGAAGCACGTTATCAAGCAGCTCAACCAAGTCGCCTACAAAATACGCATCATCTTCCCACTCATCAAACTTCGCTAGGTTCACACTAGACAAGCAGCATACTGCTGTACGGTCTTCCGATGTAGGTAGGTGAATCTCATTGCAAAGGTTACTACCATTGATCTTGAGGTTCTTTGCTTTCAAAGCAGGGTGCATCCGCTCATTGGCTTCGTCCAAGTAGTTGATGTAAGGCTCGCCTGTTCGGAAGCGGGTTGTAAGAATCTCTTCCCATAACTCACGGGCACGTAGCGTCTCGACAATCTCTCGTGTATGTGGGTCAATCAGTGACCACTCTAGGTCTTTCTCAACCGCATACAAGAAAGCTGTGGTAACGTTGATACCGTGGTGCAGGTTCAGGTTCTTACGGTTCAGGTCTCCAGTAGGTGTACGCATCTTAATGAACTCCACAACCTCGGGGTGTGAGATATTCAAGTACGCAGCGTAACTGCCACGGCGGGTCTTGCCTTGTCGGTAAGCAACCATGTCGGCATCCACTGTGTGTAAGAAACCGTTGACACCTGGGGTCTGATCGCTCATACCACGAACGTCTGACCAGTGACCGCCTACGCCACCGCCTTTAACCGACAGCCACCGCTCTTCGGTAGTGTGGTCGCAGAGACCTTTAATGGTGTCTGGCACGTAGGTAAGGAAGCAACTGATAGGTAGCCCCTTGATTTTCTCTCCTGCGGCTGGTGCGTTGCTCAGAATAGGGGAACTGAACATGAACCATTCTTTTTTAATATACTCTTGCAGTCGCTTACTATGAGCGGCGTCAGAACCAAAGCAATCACACGCCCGTTTAAAAGCCTCATCGACCGTCTCATCAGGTCGGCAGTAGTGGCGCTGTAGTAATTCCTTTGCGAAATCAAGCATTGTTGTAATCCTCTAAAATCATTTCAAGATAATGGATAGCCTTACGAATATCTTCGGCTCCATTTTTTAGTTTGTGGCGTGTCACATATTTTATGACATTCGCTTCCCTATA
>Ga0181563_10003038_pt1 | contig 16154 bp, 8 predicted proteins | sample 011ome_25_FD_133759 | JGI IMG/M metagenome (GOLD analysis project Ga0181563, IMG submission 133759) | Coastal salt marsh microbial communities from the Groves Creek Marsh, Skidaway Island, Georgia - 011512CT metaG (megahit assembly) | ecosystem: Environmental > Aquatic > Marine > Intertidal zone...
CCACGCGCGCCACGACGTCGTCGTGGTCCAGCGCGCGCATGAGCGTGGCGAGCGACGCGCGGGACGCGGCGTCGTCGTGCGGGAACGACGCGACCGCCATGACGAGCGTGGACAGGTTCTGCGGGTTCCACTCCCCCGCGCGCGCGCGGCGCGCGATGTCGTGCTCAAACGCCGCCATGCACTCGTCCCCGGGGTAGTGCGCGAGCGCGGCGTACGCCCAGACGACGTTGGTCAGCTCCTGCGGCTTGAAGTGGGTCACGTGCTTCGCGACCGCGCGCGCGAGCGCGTCCAGGTGCGCGTCCCCGGGGTGCCGGCGCAGCGTCCCGAACGCCCAGAGCTGGTTCGAGATGGTCTGCGCCACAAAGGCGCCGCCGGTTTTCTTCCTCCGACGCGTCTCCGCCTCTCCCGCGGCGGGTTCCGCGCTCGCCTCCGCCCGCGCGGCTTGCGCCTCCGCCTCCGGGTCGAACGCCTCGATGAGCCGCGGCGTGATCTCGACGACGAGCGACGCGAGCGCGTGCGCGAGCGGGTGCTTCATGGTTGTGAACGCCCATAGGCTGTTCGACACGGCTTGCGCGCTGGGGAAGTTTCGGTCGCTCGCCGGGGGGTACCGCGGCAACGCCATCCCGCGCCGCGCCGCGGACTCGATGCGCTCACACGCGCGCCGCAGGAACCGTCCCGAGGACGCGAACGCGTGGTGGTCCAGCACCGCGAGCGACCACACCACATTCGCCAGGTTCATGGCGTCGAACGTGTCCACGTTCTCGCGCGCCAGCCGTTCGAGGATCTGCATGCGCGGGTCGGCGCGCGCGTCGAATCGCGGCGCGCCGCGTTTTTGTTTTTGTTTTCGCGAGAGTCTCGCGAGTTTCGCGAGGCGATGCCACGCCGTGGCGACGTTCACGGTGTTCATCTCGCGCCACTCGCGCGCCACGACGGCCAGAAGCGCGTCGGCTGTCGTTCGCGGCGAGACGAAGGTCCAGGAAGGTCGAGCGAAGCGATCGTCAGATCTGACGCGTCGGCCAAAAAAACGATTGGTTGCGCGTTTGGGAAAAACGTCTCGTCCGAACCGATTCGCGGGAGGTGCCGACGCGTGCGTACCGTCGACGCATTGGATGATCCGCTTGTTGATGGCGACGAAGCCGCGCATCGCGCCCGCGCCCGACGCTCGGTGCGTGCTCCCGCCCGGTTTGCCCCCGGCGTCGGAACGCGGTCGGCCGGCGAAGGGCTCGCTCCCGCTCGCGGCGGCCGAGGCGTGCGCGAAGTGTCCGGAAGAGGGCACCGCAGACGCGTGCGCGTGCCACGCGGTCGAGCGCGCGGCGCATGAAGGCGAGGCTCCCGAGAGGCACGAACGCGGGACGACGCGGCGGCCCACACCCGCCAGTGCGGCCGCCAGGGTCCGTCGCATCGGGAGACCACCCCGCTCGCGCGGTCGTGAACAGCCTACGCGGCGGATGCTCCGAGGAAGGACGAGCACTCGGAAACAAGCACTCGGGAAGTTGGTATCGAAACCCATCTTGGTATCGAAGGAATTTCACCCTCTGACTGTCGAACCATACAGACGATTTTAATTCCGAAAGGCGCTGGATCTTCGTCCGTGCGAGCTCCTAGCCGCAAACACTGTCGTTAAAGCCCTTTTCCTGCAGCGCAAGGCACACGCCCAAGCAAGCGGAGCATCCAACCATGTCTGACCACTCTGACGTCGAGGAATTCGAGACCGCCGATGCCGGCGCGTCCACCACCGTCCCCATGCAGGCCGGTTCCGTTCGCAAGGGCGGATTCATGGTCATCAAGGGCCGTCCCACCAAGGTGCGTCTCCGGGGAAATCGCGCCATCCCGCGACGCGACAATCGGCTGCCGCGCGTTTCTCCCCGCGCCGGCGGTCGTGCCTCCCACTCCAGGCAGGCTGGTGCGGGAAAACCCGAGGGAACGAAACCGTCGTGTCCGCGAGGAACCGGAACCGCCGGAACGGAGGCGATCCCCGCGTCGCGGTCGCCCGCCGTCGACGGTTTCCGTCCGCGCGCTCGCGCCGTCGCGCGGGTTTTTCGTGGTGCTCTTTTCTCCGTCCGCTGCGGGAAAAATCACACCCCGCGGTAGACCCGAGCGGCGCGGCCCGAGGTGGCCGCGCGCCGCGATGCGCGCGAAGAGCGTGTAGCGTGTCCCTGCCGAAAGCACGTCGCGCGCGCGCCCCGCGGTCCCGCCTCTGACCCGCCCCGCCCTCCACGCTCCGTCGCCTCGCCCTCCTTCTCTTCCCCACAGGTGATCGACGTGACCACCTCCAAGACCGGCAAGCACGGCCACGCTAAGTGCCACTTCACCGCCACCGACATCTTCACCGGCAAGAAGATGGAAGAGCTCGTGCCTTCTTCCCACAACCTCGAGGTGCCTATCGTGGCGCGCGAGGATTACACCCTCGTCGACCTGAACGACGAGGGGTTCCTCAGCCTTATGGATGACGCCGGCAACGTCCGCGAGGACCTCAAGCTTCCCTCCGGCCACGACGACGCCGAGCAGCTCGCCAGGCAGATCCAGGCTTCCTGGGACGAGGGCAAGGAGCTCGTCCTCACCGTGCTCAAGTCCATGAACCAGGAGCAGATCAACGCCCAGAAGGAGGCGCCCAAGAGCGAGGATTAAGCGAGCGCTCGAGAAAGCTTTTCGCGATCGTTTCGCGAAGGGGACGAGGCGCGTCCGCCGCGGGGGGACTCTCTTCCCGAGCGCGCGTTCCTCACTCGCGAAACGCGGGTCCCGGGACCCACACAAACTTCGTAGTTTTTCTTGTAGTGAGATCTAGCTACTCCCTATCACAAAAGCGAAACGAGGCGTCTCGCCACGGAAGCCGAAACGACGCGCCTCATCAGCTCGACCCGCGGGGTCGACCCTCGCCAAGACTGAAAAGATGCGACTTTCCGCCCGACGAGACACGTGAAAAAGTGTACTCGCGGTTTCTTACGGCGAGTGTGCGCGCGAATTTTTGCTTTCTCATCGATGTGGACGACTTCCTCGTTGTTTGCCTCCGGGAGAGGAGCGTCCCGCAGAGGGAGCGGCGCGGGACGAGTGTCACGCCCGACGCTCCGGCACGCGTCCAGGGAGTGACACGATGACTCGGGCGTGATGCGTTCGTTGGTTTAGCCGCGCGCGCTCCACTTCCGCGACACTCGAAAGGCACCGCGCGTTCGAATCGCTCTTCGAGAGGATGGTTCGGCGAGGTGACATCACGCGTCGATCGCGCGCGCCCCCGCGCGACGGCCGGCCGTGGCGCTCCGCCGCGTTCGCCTTCTTCGCCGCGCTTCTTCTGCGCGTGCCGCCCGCCTCCGACGCGTACGAGCTGGCGTGCCAGCCGGAGGGCTCGGTGACCACCGTCGCGGGCGACGGCACGCCCGGGTTCAGGGACGGGCTCCAGGAGCGCAGCGCCTTCCGCTCGCCGTCGGGCGTCGCGGTGCGCGCCGCCACCGGCGACGTGTACGTCGCGGACAGCGGGAACCACCGCATCCGGAAGGTCACGCCCGCGAACCAGGTGAGCACGGTGGTGGGCTCGGGCGTCGCCGGCTGGATGGACGGCGCCGCGACGCGCGCGCGGCTGTCCGATCCGCGGGGGCTGGCGTGGAGCGCCGACGGGCTGCTCTTCGTCGCCGACGCCGGGAACCACCGGATCCGGGTCGTGGACCTCGAAGTCGGCGGCGTCGCGACGTACGCGGGGAGCGGCGAGGACGGGTACCTGGATCACGACGACCCGCTGGTGGCGCAAATAAAACAACCGACGGGTCTGGCGTACCACGCCGAAACGCGCGTTTTGTACGTCACCGACGGCGACGGCGAATAAGAGGCGCGCGCGGGTACGGCGACCCCGACGGCGCCGGCGTTTTTACGTTGGCAAACGCCGCCGGGCGAAGCGGTTTCGTGGACTCGAACGACGGACTAAACGCCGCGTTCAACACGCCGAGCTTCATGGTGTTCGATGATACTCAATCGACGCTGTACATCGCGGACCGGCACAACCACGCCGTGCGCGCGATGGACGTCGCGACGGGCGCGGTGACCACGGCGGCGGGACGTACGGGCGCGCCGCCCGGCCGCGGCTCGTCGCTCGCCGCGGACGGCGCGCGCGGCGGCCCGGTGCTTCCCGGCGGCGAGGCTGGCGTGCGCTTCGACGAGCCGGTGGGCGTGGCGTTCTTCCTCGAGCCGCTCGACGTGGGGGGCGGAGACGTCTCCGGAAACGCGGGCCGAGAGGGGCGGCGGACGCTGCTGGTGACGGAGTCGGGGTCGAACCGCGTGCGCCGCGTCGCGCTGGAGGGGAACGTCACGGGCTCGGAGGGTGTCGCCTCCGTCGCCTCGTTCCCGTACGCCGGGTCGTACGTCGCCGCGAGCGGGCACCGCGACGAGCTCGGCCCGGCGTCCATGTTCGCCGCGCCCGCGGGCGTTGCGGTGGTCCCGCCGGCGGCGGGCGGCGCCGCGAGCGGCGCGTCGGCGTACGTGTGCGACGCCGGCAACCACGCGGTTCGGCGGCTGGAGCGGAGGCTCCCGACGCGGCTGCGCGTCTCCGTCTCCTCGACGGACGCCTCGCGCTTCGACGGGTCGGCCGAATTTTACCAGGGCTCGTCGGCGCACGCGCGCCGGGACGAGGTGGTGGACGCGTACGCGTACTACAGCGTCAACGGCCCGCCCGGCAACGAGACCACGCACCTCGCGGACGCTTTGTCCTACCGCGGCGAGACGCACGACGCGACGATGTGCGCGTACCCCGGGGCGGAGTACTTCTTCCACTTCAAAGGTGCGTTACGTGCGGTGGTGGCGGACGAATCTCTGTTCGAATCGCGAAACATCACGAAGCACAACGCGTACGTCGCCTGGGAAGGCAAAGACGGAGACGACGAGCGCTCCGAGACCGTGAAGCTGCGGGGCGGGGGGTGCACGGACCCGCGCGCGCCCAACCACGACGCCTGGGCGACGCACGAGGACGGCACGTGCGTCGCCGGCGTCTCGGTGCGAGTCACCATCAAGTCGCTCGGCGCGTTCGGCGTGTACCAGATCGAGGGCCCGGGCGTGTACTACACCGAGGAGCTGGCGCCGCGTGCTTCACGTGAGGACGACGAGAACGAGCCGGCAGAGGATGACGTGCACGAGCTCGTCTTTGGCGCGTACCCGCAAGCCGCGTACACGGTACAGCTGCACGGCGCGCTCTCCGCCGTGGTGGCGGACGCGCCCGGCCAGACGACCAACTTCACGTACCTGAACCACACCTCGCGCAACGCCAACTCGCACCGGATCGAGGTGTTCCGCCCCGCGGGCGCGGGGTGCACGCGGAGCGCGTTCATCAACTACTCGCCGTTCGCCACGAGCGACGACGGGACGTGCGCGGCGGGCGCGTTCCTGCGGGTGGACTCGGCGTCGTCCGACGGAACCGACGCTTCGGATCCTCTCGACTGGTACGAGTTCGGGGTCGTGAACGCGCTGCAGCCCCTGCTGCTGGGCGGGCAGGCCGTCCTGACCCCTGTGCTGTTCACCGCGGCGAACGCCACCGCGCAGCAGACGGTGTACGTGGCACCGGGCCGGTTCCCCGTACACGTCTTCGGCGACGCGCGCGCGACGGTGGCGCGCGTGGACGACGCGGGCGAGTCCTCGGTTCTGCTCTCGGTGGACGGGCGCGACGAAAACGCGCGCGTGGACGAGCACGGGTTCGATTCCACGCTGGGAAACGCGCTTTTTTTTCTCACCGTGCTCGGTGTGGACGACGTCACAGACGCGAACGAGGACGCTTCGGACGCGATGGTCATGGGCACGGGCGCGGACGCCACGATCACCGGCCTGGTGGTGGCTAACCTCTCGGCGTCGGCGAAGGCGAACGCGCGCGCCGACTTCGTTTCCGACGGCGCTCGCGGCGCGTGGGACTTTCTGTCGTTGACGTGGCGGGCCAATCCGCTTCGGCGCAAGCTCGGTTTTTTGGCGAAGGTGACGTTCCCGTACGACACCGCGAAGCTCCCCACCGTTAAGGGCAACGCAGAGACGGTGGTGGTGCGCGCGAGCGACGAGACGGCGTCGGACTGGCGGGTCGTTCCCGGCGCGGCGTTCGACGCCGCCGCCGAGAAAGTCACCGTCCGCGTCGACGTTTTTTCCCTGCTCTCCGTCGCCGCGCGCGCTTCGGCGCGCGCGGTGGATCCCGCGCGCGTGCGGCACACGGGCGGCGCGCCGTTGACGCTGGACGGCGTGGACTTCCGCGTGCCTCCCGTGTACAACGCGACGGGTTCCGTGTTCTGCAAGTTCGGCGAGCTCTTCACGAAAGCCGAGTGGGTTTCCAGTCGCGACCCGCGCGGGTTCGGCGACGCCGCGCTCTGCGCGACGCCGGCGGTTTCGCGCGCGGGGTTCGTTTCGGTGGAGTTTTACGACGCCGGCACGTACCAGAACAGCGCTTCGGATTTGCGCGTGCTGTTCACCGCGCCGCCTCTCGTGTCGCGCGTCTCTCCGAGCAGTGGGCCGGACACCGGCGCGGCGTTGGTGGCGCTCGCCGGCGCGGCGTTCGCGCACCTCGGCGGCGACGGGAAGCGGGACGTCGCGTGCCATTTCGGCGACTTTGGCGATTTCGGCGGCGTCGCGCCCGGCGTCGCCGTCTCCAGCGCGGTGGCACTCTGCGAGACGCCCGCCGCGGACGCGGAGCGCCACGCCGAGGTGCGCGTGGGCGTGGCGAGCGACGGCGCGCACGACGCGCGCACCGCCGCCTACCGGTACCGCGTCTCGCTGGCGGACGCCGTCTTCCCGCTCGGCGGGGACGGCGCGGAGGGGAAGACGCACGAAGAGGATACGAAGAGGATACGAGAGCTGTTCGGCGTCGGCGCCGGCGGCGCCGTCGTCGACGCGCGGCTCGGGACGGTCCGCGGCGCTCTGGCGCGCGAGGCGAAGTGCTCGTTCGGGGCTGTGGTGGTCGCGGCGCGGCGCGTCTCCGAAAACGGCGAGGGGCTCCACTGCGTGGCGCCCGCGGGCGCCGGGAGGAAGACGGTGGCGCTCGTCGCGTCTTCGGCTGAGCCGGGCGCGCGTCTGGCGGCGTTTCAGTACGTCGAGGAGGAGGATTCGTTTTCGTTTTTTTGGGCGGGCTCCCGACTCCCTCCCAGTGGGCGTCCCGCGTCACCTCCTGGCGGTGTTTCAGTCACGAGGGGGGACCCCGAGCGCTTCGCGGCGTCGCTGTTCGTCGGCGAGGACGGGCGATACGGCGCCCGCCTGGAGATGGCGGCGAGCGGCGACGCGGCGACTCGCGTCTCGCGCGCGAAGTTCACGAAACCGCGGTGCGCGCTCGGGGGCGTCGCCGCCGTGAGCTCCGAGCTCATCACGAGCTCGGAGCTCACGAAGGTGATGCCCGCCGCGGGGTCTTTTTCCGTCTTTTCTGGAAACGACAACGATTCCACGAGCGATGGTTCACGACGAGTGGTCCTGTCGTGTTCGCCGACGCGAGGGAGACTCGCGTCCGGCTTCGTCGCCGTCGCCCTCGCGTTGGACGGCGCCGACGCGCCCGCCGCCGGCGAGCCCGTCGCCGGGCTGTTGGTTCCCTCGCCGGCGCCGCGCTTCGTCGGGGTCCTCGGCGGCGCGCACGTCCCCGCGGCCGCGGGCGCGCACGTCTGGCTCGCGGGCGCGCACCTGCTCCCGCGCGGCAGCGGCGGGTCGTGGCCCGGGACGAACGCCGGGTTCGGCTGGGGGAACGGCGGCGACGTGACGTGCGCGGGCGCGCGCGTCGCGACGGGGATGAAGACGTTTTACGAAAAAACGACCTTCAACGAAAAAAACGCCGGCGCCGTCTTCGGCGCCGCGCGGTTCGTCTCCTCGGCGCTGGTCGCGTGCGAGGTCCCCGACGTGTTCGTCGGGGACCCCGACGACGCGCTCTTCTCAGAGCCTCAGGAGGCGGACGTGCGGCTGCGCGCGGCGGTCGCCGAGAACGGCTTCGCGAGCTTCGAAAACGAAAACGAAAACGAAAACGAAAACGCGCGCGTCGTGGCGCGCGCGACGCGCGGCGCGACTGTGTCGTCGGCGACGGGCCACGCGTTTCTCCCCGCCGACGGCGGCGCGGCGGTGCGCGTCGCGTGGCGCGGCGTCGGGAGCTTCGGGGACACACCGCGCGACCCGAACTGGGTCGCGTGTGCGTTCGGCGCGGTGGCGCCCGTGGCCATGCGCGCGGAAGCCGCCGCCCACGCTGGTGAGAACGCCGGCGTGTGCGCGTCGCCGGCGCGCGCGCCGGAGAAAGCTTTCTCGAGCGACCGAAACAAACCGGGAGGCGGGTTCGGGAGCGTTCGGGAGGTTTCTTCCCGCGGGGGGTCTTCCTTCGGCGTCGCGTACCCCAACTTCGGACGCGCGTTGTTCGAGCCGGAGGCGTCGGACAACGCCGCCGAGGTTGTCTCGATGGCCTCCGCGCACCTCTGGACGCCATTGGTCTCCGCGGTGCCCCGCTCGGGGGGCGCGGAGGTTCGCGTCGCCGGGGTTCGCGTCGCCGCGGGCGCCGCCGCGGCGCCTCGGGACGCGTCGTGCGCGTTCGGGACGGCGCGCGAGTTCCTCGCGACGAGGACCACCGTCGACATTAGCGGTTTCGTTTCGTTCGCGTGCGCGTCGCCGCGCGTCGCGCGCGGCGGCTTCGTGACGCTCCGGGTCGATCTCGCGGGCTTCACAGTGACTCACTCGGGAGCACGCCACTCACTCGTCGCGGGCCGCGGGTTCGCGTTGCTCGCGTACGCGGCGCCCCGCGCCGTCGCCGTCGCGCCGCGCTCGGCGGCGGACCGCGGCGGGACGGTGGCGTTTGTCGCCGGGTTCGATTTCCCGGGTTCGATTTCCCTGGGCGCCGCCGCGGGCGCGTTCTTTTGCGCGTTCTTCGCCGAAAGCGGGTACGGCGAAGCGCTCTTCGCGGTGGAGGCGGCACGCGTCTCCTCGACGCTCACGCGGTGCGAGATGCCCCCTCTCTTCGCGCCGCTCGGAGTACGGCGAGGCCTCGCCGACGAAGCGGGCGGAGACGCGACGGAAGCGTCGGGTCGAAACGCGTTCGCCGCCGCGTCGCCGCGTCGCGCCGCGCGCGTCGCCATCGCACGCGGCGCGGATTTCGCGCCCGCGCGCGCCCTGCCCTCTGGCGTGGAGATCACCGCGCACGTCGCCCCGCGCGTCGCCGCGGCGCGCCCGTCGTCGGTGCCGGCGGACGACGGAGGCGCGCTCGTCGCCGTCTCCGCCGCGGTCGGCGACGAAGGTGGGTCGCGCGACGGTTCGGGTTTTTTTTCGGCGCCGACGACGTGCGTCTTCGGCGCCGTCTCCGTGCGCGCCAACCCGGCGGCGGACGACGACGATATCGCGACGTTCGAGTGCGCGACACCGACGCGCGCGCGCGGCGCGGCGCCCGTCGCGCTCGCGCGCGAGTGGGACGTCACGTTCGACGCGTCCGTCGAGGTGACGTTCGTTTAGGTTCGTTTGTAGAGCACAGTAGTCTTTTAGCGGTGTTTGTGAAAAAAAACTGAAAATCCGGAAATCGGGAGGGGGGTTTCGCCGAAACCGGGCGGGGATGACTCCGCGGCGATCGCGCAGAGTCCGGCGCGCATCAGGCTCGCGCGAGAGGGGAACGGAGCGAGCCGAACGATACGAGCGAGCGCGCGCATTCGCGGATGACGATCTTCACCCGGGCCCGCAGCGGGAGCAAGACCCTGCTTCGCCTCTCTGAGTCATTTCGGCGTTGTGGTGGACGCACGTCGCTCGCGAGCGAACGGTGCAGGGAGTACGGCACGATGACCTCCTCGCCGCTCGCGAAGCTCGTCGGCGCGCTCGGAAGAGCGCGCGCGATGCACGCGAGCGGCACATCGCTCGTGGGGCCTGCGAAGGGATCGATGTCCCGCGGAACGCTCTCCGATCGGTCGCGTCTCGCCGCGCAGACTCCCCTCGGTCGCGTGTCGCCGGGATCGCGAGGGCTGTGGACCGGTGGGGCGAGGGACGCGGCGCTGGACGCGGGTCGGGGCCTGATCGCCCCTCCGGGGGGTTCTTGGGCGGTGTTGGCTTCGCGGGCGGCGAAGCCAGGGGCGTTGGCGGCGCAGACGAGGGGCATGAAGATCAAGATCAAGCCTTACAGCTCGTGGAAGCGCAGGTTCCAGGTCACGGCTTCGGGAAAGTTCAAGCGAAAACAAAAAGGAAAGCGACACAAGGCGTTCTCCAAGTCGCCGGCGCAGCGCATGCGTCTGCGCGGGGACAGGTTGGTGCACGAGACTTTGGTGAAACCCATGAAGAAACTCGGGTTCAAGCTCAGGTGAAGACCCGTGGGTGACGGCCGGATCGTTTGCCGTCGCTGTAGGAGGCTACGGTCGTTTTCAACAAGAGCTCGTACGGTAGACTCTTTCGATTCGCGCAACGACGCCGCGGCGCGAAGGTCCTCGACTCCTCTCCGGTCCCGAAGCCGACGTCGCGCCGGCGCCGCTCGCGAATGACGCGCGCGACGCGTTCCGCGAACGCGGCTTATGAAAAGAGTCACGCACATGTCACGGCTCCCAGCCGGCGACGACTTTGCGCACGAAGCCCTCCGGGACGTTCCCCCGGGCGACCAGGTCCGCCGCCGCCTTGAAACACCGCTTGTACTCGTCCCCGCACGTCGCCGCCGCCTGGAAAATCTCCAGCTCCAGCGCGCGCGCCGCGGCGGGCGAGACCCGCGCGCACAGCCACCCGACGACGCGCGCGCGCGTCGGGTCGTGCGGCGCCGTCTTTCCGGGGACGATCGCCGGGACGGACACGCGCTCTTTCTCCTTCTCCTTTTCCGTTTCCGTCTCCTCTTTCGTTTCCGTCTCTTTCGTGACGAGCTCTTTCGCGACGAGCTCCGGATCGCGCGTCTCCGGATCGCGCGCCGCGGCGGCGGCGCTCTCCGGCGGACGCGTCTCCGCCGGCGGCGCGGCGCCGGCGGGCGCGTCGGCGGCGCCCGGGTCCAGCGCCACGACGGCTTTCCAGTCCGCGAGGATGGCGCCGCACGTCGCCGCCACCTCCTGCAGCATGGGCTCCTTCGATTTCGCGGCTTTGCGCACGACCAGTGTCACGAGCGTCGCCTTGAGCATGTCCGTGTTCACGGCTTGCTCCCGCAGCGCCTTGGCCGTCTGCTTCAGCCGGCGCGACGCGCGGCCGTCGCGCGCCTCCTGTTGCGAGATCCGGTTCCGCGCCTCGAACATCTTCGCCTCCAGCGCCGCCAGCTCCGCCTCGCCCGCGGCGACCAGCGCGCGCCCCTCCTCGAGCTCCTTCATGCCCTCCTCCAGCGCGGTCTTCAGCTCGCCGAGGCGCTCCTTGGAAGAGGGCACCTTGACGATGGGCGCGTCGGGCGCATCCGCCGGCGCTTTGGCGCCGCGCTCCCCCGATTTCGGTTTCGCCGGCGTGCGGCCCTTTTTCTTCTTCTCCCTCTCGGGGGTCGCGGCCTCACCAGGCGCGGGTTCGGCGACGTCGCTCGGGTCATCCCGCGCCGGCTCCGCCGCTTCCTTCGCGTCCGAGCCCTTGCGGCGCTTCGCCTCCACGGGCTCATCCGCGGGGTCGGCATCCGCGACGGGATCGCCCGCGGGCTCGGCTTCCTCCTCGGTCTCGTCCTTCGCGGGAGGGTCTTCCGCCTTCTTCCGCTTACGGCCGGACGCTTTGGCCTCGGGGTCGGACGCCGCCTTCTTTGCCTTGTCCTTCGCCATCGGGGGGCTTCGAGCGGAGAACCTTGGTTTCCCCGAACCAGGCTGGGGCGCCCTCGGAAGTGAGCGAGGAGGGCGCTCGGCGGGCATTTTGGGGTGGGTTTTTTTTTTCAGACGAAATCCCGACGTTTTTGGTTTTTCCCGGACGCCGGACCTGTCTCGTCAAACTCCGTCGAAAACCAACAAAGCGCGTGCCCGCCCTGGCTCGCTGTCAGTGTTCGGCGCCGAGGACTGGAAGACACGAGGTTTCCGCGACCATGGGGGCGGTCGGGACGCTCGGGTACCTGCTGATCGGGTGCGGCCCCGCGGCCGTGATCTTCGCCACGCGCATCGCGAGTCGGCCTTTTCTGGTGGTGTTGACGTTCACGAGCTGCGCGTCGTGGATCCTCTGCGCGACGGTCCTGGCGGTTCCCCTGGCGTTTTTCCTGCCGCTCGGAGCGGAGGAGGCGTACATCATGCCGTTCGTAGTGTATGTGGCGTGTCACGAGGCGTGCCGGCGGCTGATGTGGACGTCGCAGACGCGTTGGATGGCCGGCGCGCTGGACGCGATAGCCCGGCATTTCGGGTACAGAAAAGTGAGCAGCGTCGACTCGATGAACATGCACCTCGCGTGGGGGCTCGGGCAAGGCATCGCGCGCGGGATATTCTTCTTCGCCGCGAACACGGTCGTGGCGGCCGGGCCGGGCACACTGTATACGGAATCGTGCCCCAGCGTGCCGTATTTCCTCAGCAGCGCGTTGCTCTCGCTCGCGTTTGTTTCCATCCACACGAGCGTCATGGTTCTCGATTTTCTCCGCGAGCTCGAGTCGAACGGCGCGACGCTGTCGTCGGCGGCGTCCGCCGCGCCCGCCTTGGCTGGGGCTCTGACCCTCGGGAACCTCGCGCAGGACGGGTGCATGGTGGTCCTGCCCACGCTCGTCACGCTCGCGCTCGCGCTCGCGTGGCACACGTTCAAGGCGTTGAAGCAGTAGTCGGCGTGTAGAGCGCGCGAGGTGACATTCGGACGCGGTTGACCACGTATATATAGCTAGCTAAAAGTAAATGAAGACAACCGACGCGTCGCGTCTCCGCGTTCCGGAGCTCGCGCGTTGTCTCTCCATCACTGTCACCGTCGCGATCACTCGCCCTCGCCGGGACCGTGTGTGCGTTCGATGCCGTGCCTCCTCAAGGTTTCCTGGATCGCCTCGCACGCCTCGCCCGCGCGTCGCACGGAGAACTCGCCGGGCACGGACAGGTCGACGATGGTTGACCCCGCTCGAGTGGCGGCAATGCGCCCGCCGTCGAAGACGCACGCGCACTCAGACCAAAGGTGCTCGAACTCCTCCACCGCCAGCGTGCTGGGCTTCCCGCTCGGGTTCGCGGACGTCAGCGCGATGGCGTGGCCGTACGCGCGAGCTACCGCGCGGATGAACTCGGAGTCCGGGACGCGCACGCCCAGCAGCGCGGCGTCGGGATTCAACGCCGACGACAGCGGCGTGTCGTCGGTTTTTCTGCGTAACAAGAGCGTGATGGGCCCCGGCAGCAACTCCTCCAGCAAACCCGGGTTTAAGTGCGCGACGTCCGCGTACTTGCTCACGTCGGATGCCTCGCCGACACACACCGCGAGCGGGACGTGATACGCGCGCTGTTTCGCCTCGTACAGCCTCTGGATGCCCTTCTCGGAACACGCGCTCGCGGCGAGGCCGTAAATCGTGTCCGTGGGGACGCCGATCACTTTTTCGCGTCGCAGCGCCTCCACCGCCTCTGCGACGCGAGGAAGCGTCGCGGGCAGGACGCGCGCGCGAGCCGCGCGCGAGGACATCATCGTCGCTCTCGGTCCGGGGATCGCGCAAAGGCGCGCGGACGCGAGCATTTTTGACACGAGCAGAGCATTGCGAATCGACGCGTTCCGAAGGACCGAATCACAACACGTCGTCGTCGCTTTTTGCAAACCTCTCAACCTTCGTCGTTCAGTGGCCCGGGCACGCTTTTTCATAACAACCGGTTGCTCTCGCGCTATGCGCGACTTTCCGGAAGCCTGAGGCTGCGCACACCGCGTTTCGTACAAATCACCCCGCCCTCCCTCCGCGTGATGCTCGATGACGATCATGGCCCACGCTACGCGCTGGTCAGGTCATCCTTGAAGTACAGGTGGATCACCGGTATGGCGGCGTCCGACGGTATGGACAGCGCCTCGAACGTCTCGGCGTCGTCCACCACCCCGTTTTCCTCCAGCGTCTTGTCCAGGTCCACGTCCACGAACTTCAGCTCCCGGTCCCCGTCTGGGTCGCGCCGCAGAACCCGCCACGCGTACGACTCGGAGTGCCAGTTGTATTCGGCGTAGCGCGTGCGGATCTCGCGCAGCGTCTCCTCCCCCGGCACCTCCAGCAGGTGCTCCTGTCGCGTCAGCACGTTCTTCACGCGCACCGCGCGCGGCTTCAACGACACCGCGCCCACTACGGAGGTCCTGTCCTGCCACCAGGGCGTCGTGGGGCGCGCGTCCCATTCCACGCTGGGGTCGTTCGGGGGCACGTGCACGAACCGCCCGTTCGGGCAGTACGGCCGAACGAGGTTCGTCACCGGGTCGACGTGCGTCTTGAGCTCGACGGTTTTCGCGGCGTCGTCGCCTTCGTCGCCCGCGCGCGTCTCGAACCAGTGCGAGATGTCCGAGCCGGCGACCCGCAGCAGGGGCTGCACGAGCGGCCCCTCGTTCTCGGCGATCACGCGCGTGATGTCGTACACGTCGCCGTGGAACGACACCCAGCAGTCGTCGGGTGCGCTGTGCGCCGCGACCTGCACGGGTCGTCGCGGGGAGGATGGAGAAGAAGCGTTTCGCGTCGGCGGATGTCGGGGGGCGCGTCGGGAGGGACGAGGGGTCAGCGCGCGTCGCGTGGAGCCGAGGACGCGCGCGTCGCGACGCGACGGCGCACATCGACGCGTCTCGTGGTGGTTGGAGTGATAGGCGCGCGCGCGGAAAAGACGCGTGATCTCGATCGGTCTCGCGTGGACCGCGCCGCGTCCTCCACCGGGACGCGCGGGGTCGGCATCTCCCCTTTTGGGTACGACCGGTCTCGCGCGCCCGTCGGGGTGAGGCGACCCGTCGCGCGGGTGCGTCGGCGGAGGCTCGGGACGTACCTCCGCGGGCGTGTAGATGCGCATGGTCGTGTCGCGGCGACCGCGAGTCGACGCGGACAGGCGTTCGCGACGAACGGTGTGATGACCTGGACGGCTCCGGCTTGCTTGTGTGGGCTCGACGTCCACGTAAACGAACGTCTCCCCACGGCGCGAAAAGCGCGCCAACTTTTTGGTATTCCTCGGGCAACAACGTCGGCGGAAGATCTTCGGGAGGGTTTGCCGCGCCGTCACAGTCCGCAGCGCCGCGCACACTCGCCCGGCTGAGAGCGTCGTCGGCCGCTTCGCGCGCTCCTCAGATCCCACCGGATCTGATACGCGCCGTCGCGAAGGCTGCGCCCGTGAACGCCTCGCCAAGCGCCATGAGCGCGAAGAAGGACATGGACGTGTGGGCCCATTTCGGCGAAGGCGGTGCCCTGAGCGTCGACGTGGTGTCCCGGTCCGAAGCCGAGGAGCTCTCGGTGAGGGTGGCCGAACTGGAAGATGAGGTACGTCGGAGTGCGCGTCGCGATCTCCCCGCGAACCCCGGCGGATCTTCCGCGCGCGCCGCGACGGACCGCGATTGCGCACGCGTCCCGTCGACAATTCCGAGGATCGGCCTTCCCGAAGCGAACGCTTTCGCGCGAAAGAAGAGCGAATCGTCTCGACGCTCTTCGGCGGCGGAGCCCATCCTGACCTCGCCCGATTCCCGGACGTTCGCGCCCCACCGACGCGTGACCGAAAACACACGAACGCACGTGACAGCTCGCGCGAGCGCACGCCAACGTCACCGAGCTCCTCGCCGACCGCGAGGAGTCCCTTCGCCACGACGAGTACGTCGAGTCGATGGTGGAGCAGGCGCACCAGGACACGATCCGCGAGCGCGCGGCGTTCGAGGCCAAGCTCCGGGACGCCGCGGAAGCGACCGCGAAGGCGAAGAAACAGATCGAGGACGAGCGCGCCGTGCACGCGCGCGTGGAGCAGGACCTCGCGGAGGCGACGCGCAAGCTCGAGCGGGACGCGCGCGAGTTGGAGACTGGCGCGAACGAAGCGGAGTCCCTCCGCGCCAAGCTGCACGAGACGTTTGCCGCGCTCGACGACGCCAAGCTCGCGGCGCGCCGCGCCGAGGCGCGCGTCGCGGACTTCGAGAGCCGCGTGGTTCCTCTCGCCGAGCAGTCCGCCGCGGAGGCGCGCGCGCGCTCGCCGGTGCACCGCCGGAACAACGAGCGGCTCGCGGGTGAGAACGAGCGGCTCGCGGGTGAGCTCGCGCGCGCGAAGGAGACGATTGACGCGCTCGAGGCTGCCGCCGCGAAGGCGAAGGCGGAGTCGGCGTCGCGCGAGCGGCGGCGACGCGCGGATGACGACACGACGAAAGTGTCTTCGCCCGATACCTCCGACCGCCGGCGGTCGCGCGGACGAAGCCAA